>JAABUN010000113.1_pt1 | contig 188668 bp, 179 predicted proteins | sample 5559311 | NCBI WGS metagenome assembly JAABUN01 (sample SAMN10711877, study PRJNA513370) | rock metagenome | isolation source: Antarctica rocks | place: Antarctica: Victoria Land, Siegfried Peak sud | reverse complement strand
CGTTCGCCGTAGGTCCGGCTGCGCACCTTGAACCGTTGTCGGCGACCTTGCGCGGCCGCCCGAAAGAGTGCGAAGTCGGCGGTGTCGAAGTACGTCGACCGGTAGGCGATCGCGCGCTCGCCGTCACAGTGGAGGACACGAACGGTAGAGCCCACCCCCGCCAGGAGTCCGATCAGGGCCGGCTCGACCACCAGGTACTTGCGGTCAACGCGGGTCTGTAGCTCTGCAGCGGCGTTGGCCGCCTCGAGCGAGATGGGATCAAACGCTGCGACCGCGCGATCAGTTGCGCTCATCGCCGGGGCCTGACGCGACTTTGTAACAAACGTCCACGACGGTGGTGTCGTTGACGAGATCAAGCTTCTTGATCCGCATCCGAGTGATGTCTGCACCGAGCAGTCCTTGCAGTCGAGCCCGTGCTGCCGCCTCGTCCGGGTATGCCTGGTCGAGGGTGATCGTCTGCGCGCGGGCCTTCTCGAAGAGGCGGGGGTGGTCAACGACGAACAGCACGAGCAGGATTACGGCCATGAGCGCGGGGGTGACCCAGCCGGGGCTGACGCTAATGCCGCCCAATAGTCCGACCGCAATCGCGGTGAAGTAGTAGGTGATGTCTTCCTGGGGCAGTTCGAGGGAACGGATCCGGATGATCGATAGCACTCCAAAAAGGCCTAACCCCACACCGGCGCTGACTTCGGCACTCGCGAGTGCGGTGGCGACGGCCATAACACCGACGTTGATGCCGAAGATGGCAACGACCATGTCGCGGCGGCGGTGTCTGGGAAAGTAGATGCCAAACACCAAGATGGTGATAGTAAGGAGGTCTAAAGTGATGAGCGCGGGGTGGGTCAAGGGAGTCATCACAACTATGGAGCATATGCCTAGACTGTGACGGCGTTTCGGTTTTCTATTACTTTGTCGCAAATGGATCTCGAAGATGGTTCAACGGACCTTTATTTAAGTACTGCCCGCGACCGCTTCTCGCTCGCTTTGGTTGATAAGCGTCGTCACGTGGGGATACTTGTCTGAGGTCGAGAATCCTGCATCGCGCAGACACCCAGATCGACGACATCGCTCCTCGGCCAACGTCCTAAGTGTCGGTCCCTAACCGTGCTGCGCGGGCGGCTGCGACTTTGGCTGCTCGCCGCCGTTCGAGGCGTGTCAGTGGGTCTTTGTCCCCGTCTAATCGCGGCGGGCCATAGACGGTGAGCAGCGCATAGTTGATTCGCCATGTGATCCGGTACCAGAGGGATAGCCCCTCGCGCTCAGCCTTTCGGCGCTCGGACCTCTTGCTCATGACTCATCCTCCCTCGACGTCTGGGTCGTTTCGGCACAGGCCTGCACGAACGCACTACTCCTGCGGCCGACACCCGCGGCCAGTCTCACAAACTTCACCGAATCGGCCTCGTCCGCGTCGCTTGTGGGAGTGTCGGCGGCGAGACCGTCTAAGGCGCAGGCTGCCGCGCTGGGCGTGCCCGACGTAAGACGCCCGTCACCCACTTCGACGAGACCGACGACCGCGAGAGTCTCGAATCGGGTGGCCAAGGCGGCGCAGTCTTCGGGGCGAATGCCGACCTGCTCGTCCTTGGGGTGCCGCGGCGAACCAAGGTTCAGCACGGCCCCCTGGGTAACGTGGCGATCGCTCGGAGCACATCAACGGTGGTTTGTGTTGCCAGGCGCACCCGCTCGTCGACTCGCTTCGGTCGAAGGTGCGGGACGACGGCAAAACCGACCAGCAGGCCGATCGCGACTCCGGTGAAGAGCAGCAGGATGTATTCGATGAGGGTGGGGGCGGGGTCGAGGCCCCGGCTGACGACGTTCATCCCGACCGCGACGACGACGAAGCTGCCGATCGAGAGCACCTGATTACTGGCCACCACCCACAACCCGGTGAAGGCCGCCAGCGCCGCGAAAGGCAGCAGCAACGATGGCGGCAGAATCCACAGAGCCACCGCTAGCACCAGGGCGCCGCCGCAGACACCGAGGAGTCGTTGCTTGGCCTTGATGAGTGACTGCGTCCAACTGATCTGCAAAATGGCGAAGGCGGCCATGGCCATGGAGGTCACTAACGGGTCGCTGGAGCCCACCGTGGCCCACGCCCCCAGGAACGTCAGCAACACCCCGAGCGCGGTGCGCAGCGCGTGGCACAGAGTTTGTGATTGCGACGTCAGCACCGAGCGGACCGACGCCAGTGCGAACGCGCGTCTCGTGGCCGCAGCGTCAGGGACCACGGCGGTTTCGCGGACGGTGGCGGCCACCTCGATCCGGTCCAGCGCTCGCAGGGCTCGCTTCAGCACATCCGAGCTCTCGCTGGGGGAGGTGTCGGCGCGAGGCGCGGCCTGATGGGCCGAGAGCGATTTTGGGTCGCGCGCGGCCACGACGGCGGCCACCTCGGCGGCGTGTTGATCGGCGATAGCGGCATCGTCATCGTTCAACAGGGAGCGGAGCGTGCGGTATCCGACGGCGACTCGCAGGCATTGGTGTAACCAACGCACCAGGTCATCGCGTAGCCACATGGTGTGGGACGGCCCGGAGGCTGGTTCGGTATCGGTCAACGCCTGGGCGACGAGTTGGCGGGTCACGTCGCTCGGGTCGCGCATCTTCTTCAGAATCCGCAAAAGAACGACGAACCCCGCGCCGACGAACGCTGCGCCGATGGTTTGTGCGGGCGAGCCGATGTTGGCCTGCAATGCGAAGCCAAGCACGGTGGCGAACCCGAGCCCCATACCTGCTTGTGCGTAGTTCTTGCCCACCGGAAGTAATCCGGCGACGAAGATGATGACGCAGACCAGGGCGAGTCCTGCTCCTGGGGTGTACTCCGCGAGAATGCGCGGCACCGAGGCCGAGAGCGCAGTCAACGGTCCGTACCAGATGGCCTTGCGCAGATCAGCCCGCAGCGAGCCACCCCCGATGCAGAGGGTGAAGAAAATCGCCGTGAAGCCCGCAATGATGGTGCTCCCACCGGCACCTACGCTCGCCGCGATGAGGATCGCGCCGCCGACGACGAGCACGACGATGGAGATCAGGCCGATGTTCGCGGAGTAGTTTTTGCGCGGCCGCGTAGGGGCGACTGGATCATCGCCAGTCGGAGTGTCTTTCGAGGAAGAGGCGCTCACCGCGCCAAGCGCTTCGCAATCCACGGGATGTCAAAGGAGATGAGACCCCCATTGGTGAACGTTCGGCAGCCGCTACCTCCTCCTGCCGCCATACAAGTCAGCCTACTGGCAGGTCGCTTGGTGACCGATCAGAACCGAATCCAGTGATCGATTCACTCACCGTCGCCAAGCACCAAGCGGCCGACCAGGGGTCTCAAGGTACAGAATCGGTAGTTCAAGCGTGAGCGGAGTTGTTGCACCCAGCCGCCCGAGAAGTAAGGATCACGGCATGACGCGCGCGAACCGACTCTCGGACCTAGCGACCTGGATCGTCACTGAGGGGTCCATCGAGGTCGAGGAGGTGACCGAGCGGTTTGGGGTGTCTGCGTCCACGGCTCGCCGCGACTTAGACGCGCTGGCCGAGCAACAGTTCGTGCAGCGCACACGCGGCGGAGCCCACATCGCGAGCGGGTCCGGCGACCTACCCTTGCGTTATTCGGTGGTTCGTAACGAGGCGCAGAAGCATGTCATCGCAGCGGCCGCAGCGGCTCTCGTACAGCCGGGCACAGTGGTCGGCTTCAACGGCGGCACCACCACAACAGCGGTCGCCCACCAGTTGGGGATCCGGATGGCGGCCGAGTATCCGGAGCAGTCCGAGGTGTTGACCGTCGTCACCAATGCCGTGAATATCGCTGCAGAACTCGTCTTCCGCCCACAGCTTCGCGTGGTGGTGACCGGTGGAGTGGCTCGGCCTTGGTCCTATGAACTCGTGGGCCCGCTGGCCGACTTGATCTTTCCGCAGATCGACATCACCACACTCTTCCTCGGGGCGGACGCGGTCGACGTGGAACGGGGACTATTCACTCACCACGACGGGGAGGCTGCGACCAACGCGGGCCTGGTGGCAGCGGCCCGTCGGGTCGTGGTGGTTGCGGACTCATCTAAGCTAGATGCCCGGTCGTTCGTGCGAATCTGTGGGTTCGAAGACGTGGATGAACTGATGACCGATTCGGGAGCTGACGCGGGCAAATGCGCCTCCATCGCCGCGGCCGGCGTCACAGTGACCCTTTCCTAATAGCTAAATTCTGCTTGTTGTTGCGCTATTCTTGCCGTAGTACGCAGAAATAGTCATCGAGGAGGGTCGATTCCGTGCCTCCACTGCAGTTTGCCGGCGTTGACGTGGGGGGCACACGAACTAAGGCTGTGCTGATGGTCGGTGATGAGGTTGTCGCCGAAGTCGTGACAGACACTCCCTCAAGGGTGGCTAGCGACTTTGGGGGGCACGTCGGCAAGGTGCTGGCCGATCTCGAAGGTGTTCCCGCCGCCGTTGGCGTCGTGGTGCCGGGAATGGTCGAGGATCGGTCCGGCTTGGCCATCTGGTCCGCAAATCTCGGGTGGCGAGACCTTGATGTCCCCGCCCAGGTGCGGGCCGTCGCGGGAATCCCAGTTTTTGCCGGGCACGACGTAAGGGCTGGGCTCCTGGGTGAAGCGACGTACGGCGCTGGACGGAAGTGCCAGAACGTTCTATTCGTCGCATTGGGCACCGGAGTCGCATCGGCATTGATGTCCTCGGGGGTCGTTGTTGTCGGCTCGTTGTGGACCGGCGAGATCGGCCACGTCCGGGTGGAGGCGTCGCAGGAGCTGTGTGGGTGCGGGGGTCGGGGATGCCTGGAAGCGGTCATCGGTGCCCGTTCGTTGGCTCAGCGATGGAGGGCGACGACGGGTAGCAAGGGCGAAGCCGAAGCCCTGACGGCGGCCGTCGCTGCTGGCGACGCGGCGTCCGGCGAATTGTGGACCGAGGCGGTGGTGGCTTTGGCCCAAACCTTGGCACCTACGGTGGCAGCAGCAGGAGTGGAACGCATCATTGTGGGTGGGGGACTATCTAACGCAGGAGAAATTCTTCTGAATCCACTACGCCGCGAGATGGCTGAGCGTCTCCCGGGGCAGGATATCGAGGTGGTCGCCGCGACTCTTGGCGACCGCGCCGCCGCGCTCGGAGCGGTCGAGTTGGCCCGAGTCGCTTGGACCAAGGACATGCAGTGATTACCACCGTGACCGCCAACCCAGCTCGCGATGTGACGTACAAGGTGGAGCGGTTCACTATCGGGCACAGCCACCGAGTAGAAACCGTCGGCACCCGCGCGGGCGGCAAGGGTATGAACTCGGCCGGGGTGCTGGCCACGATGAGTCGAGAGCATCGGGCCCTATCCATCATCGGCGTGACTGATCGGCACTGGTGGGAGTCCGATGTCAAAGAGCGCGGGATTCACGCGGAGACGATCATCGCCGCTGAGCCCCACCGGGTGCGGCTCAGCGCGGCGGTGGTCGCGGCCGACAACGAAGTCACGGTACTTAACGAGCAGGGGGTCGCTCCGCCGGCGAACGTGTGGCGAGATCTCGTGGAGGCTGCTCTGTGCAGTGCGGCTTCCGGAGACATCATCGCCCTCTGCGGAAGTCTGCCGCCACAAGCCGAGGGTGCAGTGCTCGCTGAGGTTATCCATCGGGGGCGCGCGGCGGGGGCCCACGTGTTGGTTGACGGCAGCGCCGCCTGGCTCCGTATTGCGCTAGAGGCTGGTCCGTCGGTAGTGACGGTGAACGCCGTTGAGGCCTTCGAGGCCACCGGAATCGAAGAACCGGCAGCCGCGGCACGGCGGCTTTGCTCGCTCGGGGCGGCCGCGGCGCTGGTCAGCGACGGACCGCGAGGGTTTGTCCTCGCGCTGGATGACCATGGGCCGGTGCTGTCTGCATGTCTGCCTTCGGCCCTCAAGGGCAACCCGACGGGAGCGGGGGACGCCATGACCGCAGCGTTGTGTGCCGAATTGCACGGGCAAAGCCTGCCGCAGAGCCTTACCGGCTGGATGAGCCCAACACGGGCCGCAGCGGCCTGGTCGGGCGCAGCAGTCTTGGCCCCGTTGGCGGGGACAGTTGACCCTAGCGACGTGAACGTCCTGATTCCCACCGTGAAGCTCGAGGAGATCGCATGAGTCTGTCGTCACTGTCGTCGGTGCTCGGAGACGCCGCATCTGCGGGTCGAGGCTTGGCCGCGTTTAACGTCATCTTGCTGGAGCACGCGGAAGCCTATGCAGCCGCAGCCGAGCAGACGGGACAGCCGGTGGTGATGCAGGTGAGCCAGAATTGCGTGCGCTATCACGGGTCCCTGCGTCCGCTGGCACTAGCCACGCTGGCGGTGGCGGAGCAGTGCCCCCAGCCTGTGGTGGTCCATTTGGACCATGCCGACGACTTAGAGCTGATCCGCGAGGCGGTCGGGATGGGGTTCTCTTCGATCATGTACGACGGCTCTGCTTTGCCGGATGCGGAGAACCGGGCTCGGACACGTGAGGTCGTGCGATTGTGTCGGGCCGCAGGTATTGACGTGGAAGCCGAGTTGGGCGAGGTTGGCGGCAAGGACGGTGTCCATGCCCCAGGTGCACGTACCGATCCCAGTGACGCTGCCGACTTCGTGGCCGACACCGGGGTTCAGGCCCTGGCGGTCGCCGTCGGAACCTCGCACGCGATGACTGACCGGACCGCAACTTTGGACTGTGAACTTATCCAACAACTGCAGTCAACGGTGCCGGTGCCGCTCGTCCTGCACGGTTCATCGGGCGTTTCCGATGACGGGATAGTCGCCGCGATCAGGGCAGGCATGAGCAAGATCAATATTGCTACGCACCTCAACCGCGCCTTCACGGACGGGCTCACTACCAGCCAGCAATCCAACCCCAGTTCGGACCCGCGCCGCTTCGTCGGCGCCGGACGGCTCGCCGTAACGAGGGAGGCGGCCAGGCTCTTAGAGCTGATGGGTGATCTCTGACCGCCCTGGTTCGGGCGGTCAGAGAACGATCACGCGAGGACGATGCTGCGGGTCAGGTTGCGAGGCTCGTCGGGGTTAAGGCCGGCCAGGCGGGCGCGAAGGAGGCTGTAGCGGTGGACTCGAACCAACTCCGCCATGGGGTCGATGCTGCGATGCTCGAAGTGGGCGCCGGTGGCTCGGACCTCGTCGGCGAATCCCTCGGGGATTGAGCCTATAGCCCACACGGCCCGCCCCGGTGCGGAAACGCTCATCGGACCGTGTCGGTACTCCATCGCAGAGTAGGACTCGGTCCAGAATTGAGCGGACTCGCGTAACTTCAGCGCGGCTTCGGTGGCCAGCCCGATGGTCCAGCCTTGTCCAAGGAAAGTCACCTGGTCGACGTCAACGAGCGAAGCTAGAGATTCCTCCTCGGTCTCGTCCAGCACCGCACGTGCATCCTTGATCGCTGGTGTCAGGTCCTCTCCGAGCGATGCGCGCAGCACCGCCAGGGCGGTCGTGGCGAATCGGGTTTGAACCACCGATTGCTCGTCGGCTTCCTGGAGCACCACGGCGGCCTCTGACTGCTCGACCACGGGGGTGCCTGGCGTAGCGACGATGCTGACGTGCGACGTGCCGGATTCACGCACCTCGTCCAACGCGCGGCATACCTCGGTAGTAGTCCCAGACCGGGTCAGCAAGACCACCCTGTCGTAGCCCCGAGCTAAGCGGTGCTCACTTGCGCTGTAGGCATCGGTCAGACCCTGACCACGGTCCTCGCGCATCGACGCGTAGGCCTGGGCCATGAACCAGGACGTCCCGCAGCCGAGGACGGCCACACGTTCTCCGTCCCGGGGTAGCAACGGAGCGAACTCTTTGGTCCGCGCGGTGGCAGCGCGCCACGCCTCGGGCTGGCTGAAGGTTTCTGCAGTCATGTGGGTGGCCACGGGAAACTCCTTGGGTTAGGTGGTTGATTGGTGGTCAGGCTAACCCAGCAATGAGTGAAATTGCGTGAAAGTTACCAAAAAGTGCACAAAAGTGCTTGTGCTGCCTGGGCCAAGGCGTTAACGTCTTTCGAATCCGGTGATCGTTCGGAGGACCGGCTGGCTCCATAGGAGGACCATGATGACCACGAAGACCACGAAGGTAGCCCTGATCGCAACCACTGCGACAGCGCTGCTGCTGAGCGCGTGCGGCGGAGGCACCGGTGCATCCAGCGGAGATGGTGGCGGCGACAGTACCGGCCCCCAAACGATCAAGTTGGTGGCGGCGGAGTACTCCAAGGACAACACCAAGGCCTTTTGGGACTCCTTCGCTGAGACGTATAACGAGAGGACCGGGCATACCCTAGAGGTCCAGATCGTCAGTTGGGAGAACATCGACCAGCAGTCTTCGACGATGATTCAGACCAATCAGCTCCCAGACATCCTCAACCTCAACGCGTACGCCAGTTACGCCAAGGACGGCCTCCTCTACGGTGCCGATGAGGTGCTCAGCGAAGATGTCCAGGCCGACATTCTGGACGCGTTCGTGACCTCTGGGACCTACGAAGACACGTTCTACGGTTTCCCCGACCTGGCCAGCGTGCGGGCCCTCTTCTACAACACTGACCTCTTCGAGCAGGCCGGCATTGACGGGCCGCCGACCACCTGGGACGAACTAGCGACGAGCGCACAACAGATCAGCGACCTCGACGGAAACAACGCAGGCTACGCACTCCCGCTTGGGCCTGAAGAGTCCCAGGGCGAATTCTCCATGTGGTTGTACAACAACGGTGGCACCTGGAAGGACGGTGACAGTTGGGCTATCAACTCCGCGTCGAACGTAGAAGCCCTTACCTTCCTCAAGAAGCTCAACCAGGACGGTGTGACCCAAAACAATCCGTCACGTACCAATCGCGCTGACGCCTTCGACCTGTTCAGCTCCGGCAAGGCCGGCATGGTCATCGGCTTTAGCCCACTAGCCGACTCCCTGAATGAGGAAGGCAACGTCAACTACGAGGTGGCTCCGTTCCCGACCAATGACAACTCGGAGCCCAAGACCTTTGGGGTAACCGACTACTTGATGGCGTTCAAGAAGGACGGCAACCAAGAGGCGGTCAGGGCCTTCTACGACCTCTACTACGAGCCCGATCAGGTCAACACGTTCATCAAGGGCGAAGGCTTCCTCCCGGTGACCGAATCCGGGCTGGAAGAGTTCGCTGATGACGAAGACCTCAAGGTTTATCTGGACACGTTGCCCAACGCTCGGCTGACCCCCACGGACGACCCCACTTGGGACCGTTTGAAGTTGGCCGTGCAACAAAACTTGGGCTCCGCCGTTGATGAGGACGGTGACCCGCAGCAGGTGCTCGATCAGCTTCAGCAGACTGCAGAGTCGGGCGGCTGAGAGAGATGACGAGCCAGCCGGACACGGCAACGGCATCCCAGCGCGGGGCCGACCCTGCCGCCCCCCGCCGCCGCCGCCGGGGGGGCGGCAGGGTGGGGCAGACTCATCCTCTCGTTGCCCTACTGTGGCTCAGCCCTGCGCTGGCGCTCATCTTCGGCGTCGTGGTCTATCCCGCGATAAAGTTGATCGAAGCCTCGCGAGGTGACTACTCCATCACTGGTCTACGGATCGGTGATGCAGGGTGGAGTAACTACGCCGACGTTCTGGACCATCGGGCCTTTCTGACGGTCCTAGGCAACACCGGGATCTGGGTGGTGACGGTGGTTGCCTTCACCATTGTGATTAGTCTGGCGTTGGCCCAATTGCTGGTCCAAGAGTTTCCCGGTCGGCGCTTCGTGCGCTGGTCGATCATCGTTCCCTGGGCCGCCTCGCTGATCATCACCAGCCAGTTGTTCGTTCTGCTCTACGACTACAACTACGGCATGATCAACCACGTTCTCACCTCGGTCGGCCTGCTGGAGACGCCCATCGACTTCCTCGGAGATGACGCCTGGACGATGCCGGCCATGATCGCCGTCGGGATCCTCGTGTCCGTTCCGTTCACGGTGTTCGTCTTTATCGCCGGTCTGAATTCGATCCCCGGCGAAATGATGGAGGCGGCCCGAGTTGACGGTGCCTCTGCCTGGCAGCGCTACCGTCTGGTCACTCTGCCGCTGATGAAGTCTTCGATGCTGGTGGCGGCGGTGCTTAACGTGATTTACGTCTTCAACAGTTTCCCCATCGTCTACACCTTGAACGACCGAAATCCTGGTTTCTCGACCGACACGTCAATTACGTTCATGTACAAGTTGGCTTTCGAATCACAAGCCAAGGACGTGGGAATGTCAGCGGCCATGGGAATCATGAACGTGCTGTTGATTTTGGCCGCTATCGGGGTCTACCTCAAGGTCGTTGACTGGAAAGAGGAGACCAGCCAGTGAGCACCGAAACCGCAACTCGCGCACCGGCAGTTCGCGCTGAACGGCTTCGCCGACGTCGTCGTCTGGGGCTCTCAGCACTCGGAGCCCTGGTGGCTCTCGTCTTCCTGGCTCCGTACAGCGTCATGGTGATGAGTTCGCTGCGTACTTCGGTGGACGTCAAGACCACGCCCCCATCGTTCATCCCCCGGGAGTGGCAGTGGTCCACCTACACTCAGGTTCTCACCGACGAACGGTTCCTGAACTGGCTCAAGACATCACTGCTGGTGGCGACCACCGCCACAGCGGTCGTGATGCTCGTGGCCATTCCAGCGGCGTACATGACTGCCCGCTTCCGCTTCCCAGGGCGGGGTGCCTTCTTGGTGTTGGTCCTGGTGACGCAGATGTTCAGCCCGACTGCCCTCGTGGTGGGGCTCTATCGTCAGTTCTTCGAGCTGAACCTGATCAACACGTATGCCGCGCTCATCATCACCAACGCGGCCTTCACCTTGGCGTTCGGCGTCTGGATCTTGCACGGTTTCTTCTCCACAATTCCCAAGGAGGTTGAGGAAGCGGCGCAGTTGGATGGTTGTAACCGGCTGCAGACCCTGTGGCGGGTGATGTTGCCGCTGACCAAGCCTGGGCTGGTAACGGCCACGATCTTCACGTTCATCGCTGCCTGGAACGAGTACATCGTGGCGCTGACACTGATGACGGACGACAGCCGCAAGCCGCTGACTGTGGGTATGCGCGCCTACATCACCGGGTACGAGCAGAACTGGGACCAGCTCTTCGCGGCGTCAGTTATTGCCGTCGTTCCGGTGGTCATCCTTTTCGCCATCATCGAGAAGCATCTCATCGGAGGGCTCACTGCGGGCAGCGTGAAGTGATGTCGGACAGCGAGGTGAAGTAGCCGGTGGAGATCGTCATCGTGCCCAGCGCGAAGGATGGGGCGAGGGTTGCAGCCGATGTGGTGGCCGATGTGGTGGCTCACCGCTCGTGCCCCGTCCTGGGTCTAGCCACCGGATCTTCCCCGCTGGGCCTGTATGCAGAACTGGCGCGGCGTTGCCGAAGCGGCGCGTTGCATCTAGGCAGCACCCGCGCCTTCGCGCTGGACGAGTATGTTGGCCTGCGGCCGGACCATCCGCAAAGTTACGCGTCGGTCATTCGGGATGCGGTGGTGGTGCCGCTCGGCCTAGATCCGGACTTAGTGCACGTTCCGGACGGATCGGCAGACGATGTGGTCGGTGCATGTCGCGCGTACGAACAATCGATTCAGGGTGCCGGTGGAGTAGACGTGCAGATTCTTGGTATTGGCGTCAACGGGCATATTGGCTTCAACGAGCCGACGTCGTCGTTTGCGTCGCGCACCAGGATTAAGACGCTGTCTCCGCAGACGCGCGCGGACAACGCTCGATTCTTCGACAAACCTGGCGACGTGCCCGAGCACTGCATCACGCAGGGTTTGGGGACGATCGCTGAGGCTCGGCGGCTCGTTCTGTTGGCTCAGGGGGCGCACAAGGCGCGTGCGGTCACAGCCATGGTCGAAGGGCCGGTCTCCGCTATGTGCCCAGCGTCTGCACTCCAAATGCACCCGTACGCCACGGTGATCGTGGATGAACTCGCAGCTAGCGGATTGACCCTGAGCAGTTACTACAACTATGTGTACGAGCACAAGCCTCCGTGGCAACGTCCATCCTCAACGTCCCAGCACCACAGCGAGGTATCGCCATGAGTGAAGCCCCTGATCGATTCAATCGCAAGCCTGGATTGTCGTCGTGTTGATCGTTGCCGAACGGATGTTGCACGATGACGGCTCGCTTGCGGCAGGCTGGTTGGTGGTCGAAGGAAGCAGGATTGTCAGTGTGGGCCGGGGGGCAAGGCCGGCGGATTGGCGTTCAGGGGATGAGCCAATAACGGCAAAGATCCTCAGCCCGGGCTTTGTGGACGGACATTGCCACGGGGGTTCAGGTAGCGCTTTCTCCGACGCATGCCCTGACGCGGCGATGCGGACGCTCCGGTCACAACGCCTAGGTGGCACCACCTCCGTCGTGGCGAGCCTGGTCACGGGCAGCCTGTCGGATCTGCGGCGTCAGGTCGACTCGTTGGCGGATCTGGTCGACGCTGGGGAGGTGGCCGGAATACACCTTGAGGGGCCATGGCTCAGCCCCCACTTTGCTGGTGCCCACGCACCGCACCTACTGCGCGAGCCGACTCCACACGACATACAAGGACTATTGGAGGCTGGGCGCGGGCACCTCAGGATGGTCACGCTTGCTCCCGAGCGACCCGGGGGATTGGACGCCGTCCGACAGCTCAGCGAGGCGGGGGTCGTCGCCGCAATCGGCCATACCGATGCCGATTTCGACACTACGCGCAGGGCAGCCGATGCCGGTGCCAGCATGGTGACCCACCTGTTTAACGCGATGCGACCGGTGCACCACCGCGCGCCCGGGCCAGCGGTCGCTGCCCTGAACGACGAGCGTCTGGTGATCGAGTTGATCGCCGACGGGCATCACGTCGATCGTGAGGTGCTTGCGCTCGCCGCGCGCAGCGCCCGTGGGGGGTTCAGCCTGGTCACCGACGCTATGGCCGCAGCGCTGGCCCCGCCTGGTCACTACCGGTTGGGAGAACTAGACGTCGAGGTGGGATCGGACGGTCTTCCTCGATTGCTCGGCACGGAGCAGATCGCAGGGAGCACGCTGACCATGGAGCGAGCCGTTCAAACGATGGCTGCTGTGGGCCTGCCGCTGGAGGCAACCCTTGCTGCGGCCACCTCGGTGCCTGCCGCCGCATTCGGACTGACCGAAGTCGGCCAATTAACTGCCGGACGCCGCGCCGACCTTGTGCTGCTCTCGGACGGGCTCGAGGTGCAGTCCGTCATGCGGGCTGGTGAATGGGAGCCCTCCGACTGATCGGGCGTGGACCGACGCAGTGAAGAACCGCGCGACCCATTATCCGGAGCCCACGTCAGCGTCGTGGTGGCTCGTGGGCGAAGGCCGTTGTGGTCTCGTCCATCTCTTCGGCGGCATACCGCTGGAGTCTCTGGTCGTAGGTCAGCGGGGGGCCACTAAGTTGTCGGGCTGTTGCTAGGACCAAGGTGTTCGGCAGACGTAGACGGTCGTATTGCGCCCGAAGCTGTGCAGCGTGCTCAGCAGTTTCGCCGTCCAGTGTTGCCACGGTGATTCCCATCGAAGCGATGGTTCACCGGCATCGTGGACGTGTCCTGCGCGGGCGAAGGCAACCAGCGTCTCGCTGTAGGCGTTGGCCGGGACGATGAGCGCAAGACCGCGTCGGTGCGGCGTCTACCTCGGGCCCGACGTGTTGTGGCCTGGCATCGATCAGGTGATCGTCGCAGCCCCTGAGGGACACCTCGTCGGACTCATCACCCAAACGCTCTGATCCCCCCTGTGGCATCCCCGGCTTTCGTGGGCCTAGAGCGAACGCTGTCGACGCCGCGCAAGGCGAATGTCCTGCGTTTGCCGCCACTGACCGACTGCTACGTGATCGTGACCATGGAGGTCTCGTCCGGATCGCCTTCGGGGTGGCCCAGGTGAAGGCAAGTCGTTCACACGTTACGACCTCGAGGTACACGCACCCGGTGACGACCCGTTCGCGCCGGGCGGAGGCCAGCACTGGGCTGAAGCCTTTAGACGAAAGAATCACTGCCGATCTCCTCCTTCTTGGTCCTGGGTTGGGTGATCGTCTTCCAGGTGTTCCTTAAGGTGCGCGCCGAGCAGGTCGAATCGCTCGTTCCCCCATCTGCGCATTCCACGCGGCGTTGCAAGTTCGTGGTGCCGAACGAGCAGTCGATCCACTGCGCTCGACGGTCTCGCTCCACGGGTCCGGCCTTCTCCAGCACCGTCAGGTGCGGTGCAGGTTCCGCATCTTCCTGTCGGGCCGTCCGGGGCGCTGACCTACGGCGCGACAGTACAGCCGAACGGCCTGTGTCCGGCTAGCTTGTCCAAATCCTCGGAGCTGGGTCATCTTCGGCACCGCGAGGGAGTCGCTTGACCAACATGGACGGGAGGTGGGAAGTTCGTCAGGACGACCAGGTTCGGGTTTGGTGCTGGCACGCGCTGAGCAACGTTCCAGACGAATCTGCTGGAGCACAGGGACCGGCTCAGACGAGGTTGCTCGAAAGACATTGTGAGCGAACAGAGCGTTGGGGGGCCGCAAGGGTTGAGACGACCGGTTGTAAATCGGCCTCGATCGACCAGCGCGGTGTGTCCCAGTTAGCGCCCCCGCCCCTTCACCGGTCTGTTTCGCGGGCGGGGCCTACGGGACACCCATCACGAGGCGGGCCTGCTGACCTGCGGCGTTCTCGTAGAGGGTTGGCGAGTTCAATCGGAATGAGGCAACGGTCCGTCGCCCCAGGGTGACAGCATTGCCGTCGTGGTTATGTCAGTTCAGAGGTCTGATGCGGCGTGTTCGCGCAGGTACTCCCGCAGGTAGGGCAGTGCAAAGTCGACATAGCCGTGGCGGGCGGGGTAGATCAGTTCGGCCGCGATCAGGCGTAGCCGGTACTGACTGGCGTAGTTGACGTCGACGTTAAGTCGTTGCTGGATGTCGGCCATCTTTGACGGCCCGTCGTCGTAGGCCATCGCCAGTAGGAACGACTTGTCGATGGCCGACGCGGCGCTGAGCGCCGGCTCGTGGATGAGCGCTCCGAGACGTCGACGTGCTCGGGTGACGCCGAGCGTCGCGTCCTCGACGGTGATCTCGGTTGCGGTGGGATGTAACCGAAATGTTTGTGCACCCACCAGCTGCAGCAGAAAGGGGTAGCCGTTGGCCCCGTCGACCATGACCTGAAGCGCAGCGTCGCCGATGTGTCGACCAGCTGTCTCGATGGGCTCACGGAAGGCTCGTTGTACCTCGGAGCGTTGAACCGAGCCCAGCGTGTAGCGCTCGGCGCGTCGCAGGAAGGTGAGGACATCATCGTTGACGACATCACTCACGCTGGCGGCCAGTCCGGCACCGGCAAAGGCGAGTTCGCGACCTTCTCGGAACGCGTGCTGCACCGTGGTGGCGACCTCGCGCAGCTCCTCGACTTGGTTCTGGTGAATCTCATCGAGAGTGATCAGGACACCGTTCCCCTCTTCGACGAGCAGGTCAGTCAGCAGTTCGATCTGGTTGCGCAGGCCAGTCTGGACGACGTGGGCCTCGATGGTGTCCCAGGCGACGGATCCGATGCCCATCGGGGCCGTCACACCACTCATACGGCGGTGAACTGCCTCTGGGTCGAAGTCGCGCAGCAGTCGGGGCAGATGCTGCTGGGTGATCCGCGCGACGAAGCCCGGCGTGGCCGTCTCGCTGATGACCAACCAGCCGCGCTCCTTTGCGCAGTCTTCAACCGCGTTGAGCATGACGGTCTTTCCGGCCCCGCGTGCGCCCGTGTAGAGCGTCGCTCGCCCGGAGGCCCCTGGGCCGTCTTCGAGCGCCTCAACGAAGTCTCCGAGCACGCCATCGCGGCCGACCAGCAACGGCGGGCTGACTCCGAAGCTCGCATGGAAGGGGTTCGGCACTACGTCAGGGTACCATCGAGTGTTTAGAGCCGTTTAGATATTTTAGAGTTCATGAGACTCGGACAGTCACCTCGATGGGAGACTCGGACACCAAAATGCAGTTCCTACAATATAGCGCTGGCGCGCGTACTGCCTGTCGGGAATAGGTCGCCCGGGGGGCGAGTTGAGTCTGATGTACTCAACTTCAGTGATTCTCGGTTTGACAAGAACTGGGGTTATGCCGCAAGTTGAGTCGTGAAGCATCAACCCGCAGAGTATCGCGGGCAACCACACTGCCGGACGAACCGGCAGCTGGACCCGCACCCTCGACATACAGGAGTGATTGACACATGGGCCGTGCAGTAGGCATTGACCTAGGAACCACCAACTCCGCAGTTGCCGTCCTTGACGGTGGCGAGCCGGAGATCATCGCCAACGCAGAAGGCGGACGCACCACGCCGTCCGTCGTTTCTTTCGCCAAGAACGGCGAGGTGCTAGTCGGCGAGATCGCCAAGCGCCAGGCCGTTACCAACGTCGACCGCACCATCCGCTCGGTCAAGCGCCACATGGGCACCGACTGGAGCACCAAGATCGACGACAAGGACTACACCGCGCAGGAGATCAGCGCTCGCACGCTGATGAAGCTCAAGCGCGACGCCGAGTCCTACCTGGGCGACGACGTGACCGACGCGGTCATCACCGTCCCCGCATACTTCGACGACGCCGAGCGTCAGTCCACCAAGGAAGCCGGTGAGATCGCGGGCCTCAACGTGCTGCGTATCGTCAACGAGCCCACCGCTGCCGCGCTCGCCTACGGCCTGGACAAGGGCAAAGAAGACGAGCAGATCCTGGTCTTCGACCTCGGTGGTGGCACGTTCGACGTGTCCCTGCTAGAGGTAGGTAAGGACCCGGACGACGGCTTCGCCACCATCCAGGTACGCGCCACCCACGGCGACAACAAACTAGGTGGAGACGACTGGGACGAGCGCATCGTTCAGCACCTGCTGACCACGGTGAAGAACTCGACTGGCACCGACTTGTCCAACGACAAGATCGCCATGCAGCGTCTGCGCGACGCCGCAGAGCAGGCCAAGAAGGAACTCTCCAGCTCCTCGAGTACCAACTTGAACCTGCAGTACCTCTCGATGACCGAGTCCGGCCCGATCCACCTGGACGAGCAGTTGACCCGTGCGCAGTTCGAGAAGATGACCCAAGACCTGCTCGACCGCACCAAGTCCCCGTTCGACCAGGTCATCAAGGATGCTGGCGTTAACGTGTCCGAGATCGACCACATCGTCATGGTGGGCGGCTCAACCCGTATGCCGGCCGTCACCGAACTCGTCAAGAAGCTCACCGGCAAGGAGCCCAACAAGGGCGTCAACCCGGACGAGGTCGTCGCCGTCGGCGCTGCCCTGCAGGCCGGGGTGCTCAAGGGTGACCGCAAGGACGTGCTGCTGATCGACGTGACGCCGCTGAGCCTAGGCATCGAAACCCAGGGTGGCATCATGACCAAGCTGATCGAGCGCAACACGGCGATCCCGACCAAGCGCTCCGAGGTCTTCACCACGGCGAGTGACAACCAGCCGTCCGTGAGCATCGAGGTCTACCAGGGTGAGCGAGAGATCGCCAAGCACAACAAGCCGCTGGGCAACTTCGAACTGACCGGCATCGCACCCGCTCCGCGTGGCGTACCGCAGGTCGAGGTCACCTTCGACATCGACGCCAACGGCATCGTGCACGTGTCCGCTAAGGACCGCGGCACGGGCAAGGAGCAGTCGATGACGATCTCCGGTGGCTCTGCGCTGCCGAAGGACGAAATCGAGCGCATGATCAAGGACGCCGAGCAGCACGCCGAGGAAGACAAGGCGCACCGCGAGTCGACCGAGGCCCGCAACACGGCCGAGCAGATGGTCTACTCCACGGAGCAGTTCTTGACCGAGAGCGGCGACAAGGTGCCCGCCGAAACGCGGGAGCCGGTCGACGCCGCACTGACCGACCTCAAGGACGCCATCAAGCCGGAGTCCGGAGTGTCCGTCGATGATATTAAGACCAAGACCGAGACCCTCTCGACGGCCAGCCAGGCGATGGGATCGGCTCTGATGGCGGCCCAAGCCGAGGTTGATGCCCAAGATGCTGCACAGGCATCCGAAGGTGACGCCGCCGCAGACGACAGTTCCAGCAACGAGGACGTCGTGGATGCAGAGGTTGTCGAAGACGACGAGCAGAGCAAGTGACCCAGTCCGACGGTGAGGCTCGCGCAAGCGAAGAGAGCGAGCCCACCGGGCCGGTCATCCGGGACAAGCGCAAGGTCGACCCGCAGACCGGGGCAGTCCGTGACGCGAAGGCAGCCGAGCAGGCTGGCGAGCAAACGGATGCTGCTTCGGAGCGACCCCTCGACAATTCGGGCGCTGACGGTGACAGCCAGGCGGCCGACGATTGGGTGGCCGACGACGCCGCTGACATGACGGGTGCAGTGATCGAAGACACACCCAGCGCGGACGAGCCGATGAGTTCGGACGCGCAGTCGGCAGCCGACCGGTTGGAAGATCTGCGCAGGTTGCAGGCCGAGTTCGTGAACTACCGGCGTCGCGTCGATCGTGACCGCGCCAAGGATCGCGACGTGGCGGTCGGCAGTGCCTTGGAAGCCATGCTTCCGGTGCTCGATGACATCCATTCCGCGCGTGAGCACGGTGATCTCGAAGAGGGCCCGGTTGTGGCCATCGTCGAGAAGTTGCAGACCACGCTCGGTCGACTCGGCGCGGAGATCTTCGGCGCAGTCGGGGACACCTTCGACCCCGCGATGCACGAAGCATTGATGAACCTGCCCGACGCGGACCTGCCCGAAGGGGCAACCGAAACGACGATCGTCCAGGTCATTCAGCCTGGCTTCCGCGTGGGAGAGCGTCTCGTGCGCCCCGCCCGCGTTGCGGTTTCTGACCCTTCGTAGAGATTCACACGTTCTCACCACGCACAACGGCTGAGCGCGGTTTTGCCGCACCGGATAATGACCGGGACGGCGAGACCGCGCTCAGCCGCACTACATACAGGAGAGAGGCACGATGGCTAGTCAAGACTGGTTCGACAAAGACTTCTACGCGATCCTCGGTGTGCCCAAAGACGCCGACGACGCCGCCATCAAGAAGGCCTATCGCAAGTTGGCCCGGGAATGGCACCCGGACGCCAAGCCCGGCGATGTTGCTGCGGAGCAAAAGTTCAAAGGCATCGGCGAGGCGTATGCCGTGTTGTCCGATCCGGAGCAACGTGGACAGTACGACGGGGTGCGGGCGATGTCCGGCGGTGGCGCTCGGTTCACCTCCGGTGGCTCTGGTGCCCAAGGTGGCGCTGGCTTCGAGGACGTCTTTGCCCAGATGTTCAACAGTGGTGGAGGTGGCGGCCAACGTCGCACCTCGCAGCAGTCCCAGTTCGGCGGGGCTCAGGGGGTCAACATCGAAGATTTGCTAAGCGGCTTTGGCGGCGCCCAAGGTGGCGGATTTCCCGGCGGGTCCGGCTTCCCCGGTGGTGGCGGCCGAGGGGGCCCGGGCTACGGATTTGGCGCCCCGACCAAGGGCCGCGACATCGAGGCTCGCGCCACGTTGAGTTTCCGACAGGCCGCCGTGGGCGACACCGTGACGGTGTCCCGACCCGGTGGCGAAGAGGTCACGGCCCGAGTGCCTGCGGGTATCAAGGCGGGGCAAAAGATTCGGCTCAAGGGCAAAGGCTCACGCAGTGACACCGGCGGGGCATCGGGCGATTTGCTCATCGCAGTCAGCATCGGCTCCCACCCTGTGTTCGGCCGCGACGGACTCAACATCACGGTCGACTTGCCGGTCACGTTCGCAGAGGCTTCGCTCGGGGCCACGGTCGGCGTGCCGACCCTCGATGGTGTGACGGTGAAACTTAAGGTGGCACCCGGAACGCCCTCGGGCCGAGTGTTACGCGTCAAAGGTCGAGGTGTGAGCACACCTAAAGGTAAAGGTGATTTGTTGGCCAAGGTGCAGATCATCGTGCCGCAGCGACTGAGTAAAGCCGCTCAAGAGGCGATCGAGACGTTGAAGGCCGACGAATCAGAGGCCGATCCGCGTGCTGAGCTCTTCACACAAGCACAGGACTGACGTGAACTAGAGTTGGCCAACTCATCCCTTGAGCTCAGTCGATCGTCCAACGGGGGTAGGACAGGTTGAGTTCGTCCTCGACATCTTGCGATACGGCGTTAGTGCCACCGAGGATGAAGACCTGATTCGGGGAAATCCGATCCAGTTCATCGGCAATCTCGTCCGGAACTTCGTCCCTGGCGTCGGGACCTTTGACGAGAATGATCGGTGAGTCTTGAGCACCGGCCAGAGTTGAACCTGCCAAGGCGTCGGGGAAGTTCTGCCCGGTCGCCACGTAGGCCGCCGGTGCATCATTGCCGTCTCCGTAGCCGAAAGCCTTGGATATCTCTACGGCCGTTTCGTAACGGTTGGTTCCGGCCAACCGCTTGGTGCCGCCGAGCTGGGTGAACGTCTCGCCGTCGATGGCGTTGGGCCCGCCCAGGACGACGACCTCGGTGGCACCCAATTCCTTGATGGTGGACACCACGACGTCAGGAGCGTCATCTTCCTCGGTCAACAACACGGGAGCTCCCTCGGATCCGGCCAAGGCCGACCCCGCGAGTGCATCCGGGAAGCCGCCCAGTTCACCGGTCGCAACGTAGACCGTGTCCGAGGACCCGAACTCGGCGGCGATCAGCGCAGCCGTCTCATAGCGATCGTTTCCACCGATCCGGCGCACCGTCGCATTGGTGGTGGCCTCAAGCTTATTCTCCACCGTTCCCGATATGGCCCCGGGCCCGCCAAGGATGACGATATTGGTGGGGTCCAGCTCGTCCAGCACCGTCTGGGTGATGTCAGGGATGGAGCCCGTCTTCACCAACAGCACTGGTGCAGCCTCGCCCTCAGGCACGGCCGGCTCACCGGGTTTGGTAGGCACGATGCCTTTGGTGGCTGCCGATGCCCCCGCGAGCGCGTCGAAATAGGAATCACCTCTACCGAGGTAAACGGTGTCCACCCCGTCGGGGTAGAGACGCGCGATCTCAGCGGCGGTGCCGTAGCGGTCGGCGTTCGGCTCAGCCCCCGCGACACGGTCGACGGTCAGGTCGGCTGCTGCGGAGGTGTCGCCGCGTGCCACCAGTGGGATGCGTACATCACTGGCGTCACCGCCGGTGGTCCAGGTCACGAACGCCTTCTGCCACGCGGTCGCCGAGGCGCCGGTGTTGGCGACGGTAATCAGGATGTCGAGAGAGGCCCCGGCGGGGATGACGGCGATCCGTGGGGTGACGACCACCGCTAGGGTGGCCGGGCCGTCGACGGACGCCGTATAGGTCAGCGGGGTGTCGCTGACGTTGGTCACCGTGCGGGTGACCGTGGCCGGTGTCAAGCCGAACTCCGGGATCGACACCGACGCGGTGTTGAGCTCAGTGCCCGTGGACGGGTCGGCCAGGAAGGCATCCCAGTCGGCCTCGTCAGAATCGAAGACCAAACCCGGGTCGAGCATGGTGCGTGGCTCGACGAAGCCACTGCCGCCCACGAAGGGGTCGTTCCCACTACCGGCGTAGTCGATGGCGCCGGTCGTGAGTGAAGACTTGATGGCCATCGGCGAGAAGTCCGGGTTGGCCTGCACCTGCAGCGCTGCGAGGCCCGCAATGTGCGGTGAGGCCATCGACGTACCGCTCAGGTATTTGTAGCCGGAAGAGCCATCGTTGTTTACTCCGGCAGCCAACACGCTGACGCCAGGGGCCCCAAGGTCCGGCTTCAGGATGGTCTGGTCGGCGTCAGGGACACCCACCGGTCCCCGGCCGGAGAAGGACGCGATGCTCGGCACCGGCCTGCTGCCGGGGCGGTGAGTGGCCGCACCGACTGATGTCATCCACGGGCCGATGTGGACCACGGGCACGCCGCTCTGGTTGCTGTTGCCAGCCGAGGACGCCACGAAAACGCCGGCGGCAGCTGCGTTCTTGAACGCCAGGTCGACCGGGTCCTCGTAGGTCCTGGGGTCTCCGCTGACCGAAAAGTTCAGCACGTCCACGCCGTCGGCGACGGCGGCGTCGATCGCGGCGATCGAATCCTGCATGTAGCACCCCGATTGACCGGGGTTCTCCGCCAACCAGCAGACCTTGTACGTCGCCAGGTGCGATTTCGGGGCCATACCGGATAGGTCGAAGGTGTCGGTGCCGTTCGTGACGCTGACCTCGCGACCCACGGCAGTGCTGGCCACGTGCGTGCCGTGGGTGTCGGTGTTGAGTGGGCTACGGCTGTCGTCTTCGGACAGCGTGGCCCCGGCCCTATCGAATCCGGCGATGAAAAACTCGCCGCTAAGGTTCTTGTTGTTGCACGCCTGCGCCACCGGCCAACCCGCCGAATCCGAACCGGGGTCGCAGTCGCCGGTGAAGCCAGCCGGGGGAGTCGGCATGCCGGCGGGGTCGAAGGATGCGCTGCGCCAGTCGGTGCCCGAGTCGATGACTCCGACCACGGTGCCGGATCCGGCCCGGTTGGCTCCACCGAGTTGCTCCCACACGCCGCCGGGGCCGCGCAGCCCGAGCAGGTCGGGGGAGATGTCAGTGTCCGGCTGAGCCGGGCTGTCGGTGAGCGTCAACTCGTCGGCGTTGTCGGCGTCGTCATTGGTGGCGGCGAGCAGCTCGCGCTTGGTGTCCTTGGTGACCGAGCGCACGTCCGGACGCTCGGACAGTGCGGTGGCCTCGGCGGCGCTCAACTCGACCGCGAAGCCGTTGAGCACCGTCGTGTAGCGATAATTGGGCTGCGCCGCGACGTCGGCTAGGACCGTATCCTGCTGCTGACGTAACTGTGTGCTGTAGGCCCTCGCGGACGCACCGTCGGCGTCGAGTTTTTGACCCGACGGCGGGCGCGTTCCTGGGTTGATGGTTAGTGGTGCGTCTTGCAGAACTACGACGTACTGACCCGCAGTGAACGAGGCTGCAGCGAGCGGCGCACGGGTTGAGGGGTCCTCAACCGCCGAAGCCGACACCGATGGCAACGTAGCGGCCGCCATGGCGAGACCAGCGAAGACGGCCAGGGCGCGGCGGTGAGTTCCCCTATAGACGTGCTTTGACACAGTTTCCTCTTTTGCTAGGTGTCGACATCAGCAGGATTCCCACCGGTCCGAACTACATAAAACTATAACGATGGCCTATAACTCTAACGGCAAAGATTACGTTTTCACACAGGGTCTGAAAAGGCTCACGATAAGGTCATGTGTGCCTATTCGTGAGGTAAATCATGGTCCACGTCTCATCCCCGCGCACACGGACTGGCAAAAGAGTCGTAGGGCGAAGAGCGCTATTTAAAGAACAAACTGCGGACTGTTCGCGGCAAAAGTCAGCCACATTCTTATCGCCTTTGGTTGTCTACGAGGGAATTCCGCCAGGGCACACCTCCTTTGACCCGCCGGCACCGCCGCTTTGACCTGCCGGCACCGCCGCTTTGACCCGCCGGTGCCGCTGCGAGTCGGGTTCCCCACCCCCGTGGTCGTGTGATGCGCCAGAATTGCGGGCAGCAGAGGCTGTCTAGCGCACAACGGCGCTGCGGATGGTGCTGCGGGAGTGGCGTGGCCGCCGAGTCGAGGCAGAAGGGGTGGCAGAGCGGATGAGCTGTCAATCCAGAACACGCTTGAGTAAAGCCCAGACCGTAAAAGCACGGGTAGAGTAAAAATGCCTGGGAACCGCTATTCCAGGGGGATGGTCCGCCGGTGGCGTGTTCTCGAAGCGTGATCTACTCGAGTTGCCTCCACGTGAAGGTTTCGTGTCGTGCCTTGGCGGTCTTTTGCGCATCTCGTCGCTTGTTCAAGCAAGGCTCTGTCACTTCGACACAACCTAACGGTGCCTCTACGTCTGCAGTTGTGGCAGTTCGACGCCGAGGGTGGGGTGACTCCCGATGTCGGTGCCACCGTCGATCCCGGCGACGGCACCTTCGATATCGACCCGCTTGAAGTGTGGCCTTCACAAACGTTCTGCTTGACGTCGAGCACTGCCTGTTGGCCGGAGTCTGACATCCTTGTGGATGAGCGGCCCGAGATCCTCGTGATCACGTGGTCAACCCGGCAGACTAGGCATGACGTGGAGGTGGTGTATATGGCACGAGCGCGCTCGGAAGTCGATCCGGACACGGCCGTGTTCGTCATCTCAATCGCGGCTGAACTTGCCGGGATGCACGCTCAAACCCTGCGACAGTACGACCGTTTGGGCCTCGTGACTCCCCAACGCACTCGCGGTGGGGGGCGCCGGTACTCCTCGCGGGACGTCTATCGGCTGCGTGAAGTGCAGCGGCTATCCCAAGAAGGTGTGAGCCTCGAAGGCATCCAACGCATCCTCGAACTAGAAAAGCAGGTCGAACGGCTGCAAGCCGACGTCGCGGACCTCAGCAAACGCAACGACGTGCTGCTGCACGCGATTGGCTCCGGCAACCGCATCTTCGCTGCGGGGACCAGCGGTGAAGTAGTCGCTATGCGGGCTGGTGCCCGGCCCCAGCGAGGGCGGACGGCTACGGCCCTTGCGTTATGGCGGCCACCGACCCCTTGAGGTCTGGCACAACGCTGACCGGACCGCATACGTCAGGCGTGTCAGCGCAACTCGGCGATCATGGGCACGACCTCTTTGATCGACTTACGCACGTAGGTCGGCCGGTAGGGGTGACGGTCGACTTCCTCCTTCTTAGTCGATCCGCTCATCACCAGGATGGTCCGAAGACCTGCCTGCACACCGCTCATGATGTCGGTGTCCATCCGGTCGCCAACCATCATCGTGGTCTCAGAATGGGCCTCGATGCGATTGAGGGCGTGGCGCATCATCAACGCGTTGGGCTTGCCGACGAAGAAGGGTTCGACCCCGACCGCCTTGGTGATGAGCGCAGCGACCGCGCCGGTGGCGGGGATGGGGCCTGCGGCGGACGGTCCGCTGGGGTCCGGGTTGGTTGCGATGAGGCGAGCGCCGTTGCTGACCAAACGAATGGCCTTGGTGATGGCCTCGAAAGAGTAGGTGCGGGTCTCCCCGAGGACCACATAGTCAGGGTCACGGTCGGTGAGGATGTAGCCGATGTCGTGCAGGGCAGTAGTGAGTCCGGCTTCGCCGATGACGTATGCCGACCCGTCCTCGCGCTGAGAGAGCAAGAATTGGGCGGTGGCTAGGGCCGAGGTCCAGATGCACTCGGCGGGCACCTCTACCCCGCTGACGCGCAGGCGCGCCTGTAGGTCCCGAGGGGTGTAAATCGAGTTGTTCGTGAGCACCAGGAACGGTGTCTCGGTGCGCTTAAGCTCTTCGATAAAGTCGGAGGCACCGGGCAGCGCCTTCTCTTCGTGGACTAGCACTCCGTCCATGTCGGTCAGCCAACTGGTGATTTTTGCATCGTCGCTCATGGGTCCATCCTGCCTTGAGGTGGAGGCAATTCGCCGACTCGCGTTGGATTGACCAGGTCGGGTTCGAAGGCCGACCGACCATGTCGTTCATGGGGTGGTCAGCCGGGTGACCTATTTCCTTCGAGAAATAGTCGTCCCGACCGCGTGCCACTGGGTGGTTGGCCGCCGTATTCTTTGCCCCGTATTTGGGGGCACGGCTGCCCCGGTATCGGGGGCAGAGAATAGTCAGCCGCCGATGGGGAGGGGGCCTAGATGTCGCCTAGCCTGGGCGGATGGATGTAGCCCCAAACACCCACAGTGATTCAGACCCTGGCTTGGCAGGGAAGGTGATAGCCGTCCACCTGAGCCCGAAGCACGAGTTCAGCAAAAACACGGCGGAGGTGATTGATGTCGTCGCTGGCCATGGGGTGGCCGGTGATGCGCACTTTGGCCCCACCGCGCAGCACCTGTCGCGAAAGAGACGAGATCCGCTGCTGCCGAACCTGCGCCAGGTACACCTGATCCAGAGTGAGCTTTTCGAGGAGTTGGCGGCAGACGGTTTCGAGGTCAGCCCTGGCGATCTCGGGGAGAACGTCACGACCTCGGGGCTCAACCTTCTGGCTCTTTCGACCGGCACGACACTGCACATTGGCGATGTCGTGCTGACGCTGACCGGCCTGCGTACCCCCTGCGCCCAGATCAACCAGTTCGCCCCAGGGCTGATGAAGCGCCTGACTCCCCGCGACCACGACGGGACCCACTATCTCGCGGGGGTGATGACCACGGTCGCCGTCGGGGGATCGGTGTCGGCTGGCGACGCGATCAGGGTGCAGTTGCCGACTGAGCCGCACCAAGGGTTGGAGCTCGTATAGACCTGAGGGGTCTAAGGGGCGAGCGTCTGCACCTCACTGGTGAAGCGAGCGAGCACGTCGCGGTCAATCTCAACACCAAACCCGGGCCCGGTCGGCACATCAACGACCCCGTCGTGCATCACCACCGGCTCGGTCACGATGTCCTGGACGTAGAAGCGGTCGGATCCCGAAATGTCGCCCGGCAACGTGAATCCCGGCAGGCCGGCCAAGGCTGCGTTGGCTGATCGGCCGATCCCTGTCTCCAACATCCCACCGCACCACACCGCGACGCCATTCGCTCGGCATACGTCATGGATGGACCGGGCCCTCAGGTATCCGCCGACTCGACCCGGTTTGATGTTGATCACCGACGCTGCGCCCAGGGCGATCGCGTCCGCGGCAGCCTCGGGGGAATCGATCGACTCGTCCAGGCACATGGGGGTCCGCATGTGCTTGGCGAGCTCGGCGTGCTGACGAATATCGGCCTCACCTAAAGGCTGCTCGATCAGCAACAGGTCGTAGACATCGAGCTTTCGCAGATGCGGGGCGTCAACCAAGGTGTAGGCCGCGTTGGCGTCGACCTGAAGCAGCATCTCGTGCCCAAACTCCTTGCGTACGGCAGCGACCGGCTCGAGGTCGGCCCCAGGTTTGATCTTCAGTTTGATGCGCGCGTAACGGGCTTCGACGTACCCCCGCACCGTCTCGACCATCTCGGCCGCAGAGTTCTGAATACCGACGGACACGCCCGACGGAACCGTGGTCCTGGTGACCCCGAGGTATGCTGCAAACGAGAGATCGCAGGCGCGCAACTGGGCATCCAGCACGGCCATTTCGATCGCCGCCTTAGCCATAGGATGACCAACGAGATGCTCCAGGTGGGCGGCCACCGACTCGGCCCGTAGGTCCTCGACAGCGAAGAGGGTAGGAGCGATCCACCGCCTCGTCACTTCCGCAGCTGCGGTCAAGAACTCGGGGGAGTAGAGCGGTGCCTGCATCGCCACGCACTCGCCCCAACCGGTGACCGAGCCGGCCGGGGTGTCAACGATGGCCTCAACGACGTAGGTCGCCTTGGTCGTTTCGGTGCCGAAGGAGGTGGTGAACGGAGCGACCAACGGGATGTCAAGGTGATGCAAGCGAAGTTCGAGCAGTTTCATAGTGGCTCCTCAGTCGCGGGTAGGTCGGGGTGTTCGGCGGTCCGGGTCAAGACGTAGGTGTCAGGACGCTCGAAGTCGGTGACCTGCCAGCCTGCGTTCATGAGCGTGCTGAAGGCGTCGCGGGTCTCGGCGCGCCAGGTCACGGCTGATGCCGGGTCGCTGCGGCGCAGCGCTGCGATGTCGGGTGGGACCGTGACTCGGGCCACCTCGGTCGCGCCAGGGGAGTCGGCCGGTGCCGGGGAGTCCGCGGACGCCGGGGGGTCCAGCAGGTCCCAGCGCATCATCATCCGGTCCGACGCGTGCCCCGCGTTCAGACCATCGGTCATCGTTCCGTAGTGGTCCGGGTAATAGGCCACCGCCCGGGCGCCGAGCGTCGTGATGTTGAACGCGGCGTTGCGGGCAACGAGGGGGTCGAACGTCCAGGTGATCGCATCGACCCCGTGCTGCAGACACCACGCGCGTTGGTGCAGTTTCAGCGCTCGGCCCACCCCACGGCCGGCGGCCGCAGCGCTGACGCCGGCGATGTGGGAGTGCAGCGGCCGCCCGGGCGGACCAAAAAAACCGAGACTCGCGCCGACCATATGACCCTCGGCGTCACGGGCAACGCCGACGTAATTGCCCGAGTGGGCCAGCGCCACCATGGTGCTTTGCTCCAGGACGTCGATCCCAGCAGGTGACTCCCAGACCTCGTTGAAGAGGTCGACAATCTCCGTGCAGTCGGCTGCGCCAGTCGCGATCATCACTTCGACCCGGGCTCGATCGGCTGATGCGCTCGCTCGCTCCCACGCCTGAAGTTGGACGACCGGATCGATGCTCACCCGTGGGGTCCCGCTGCATCGGCAGCCAATAAGTGCTCGATAAGCCCCGCCAGCATCGCAGTGCGGGCCGGGATGTCGGCGATGATCGCGTGCTCGTGGTCGGCGTGCGCTCCGGACCCGACCGCGCCCAGACCGTCTAAGGTGGGTGCGCCCAGACCGGCGGTGATGTTGCCGTCGGAGGCGCCCCCGACCTCGACGCCCTCGGGAGTGGGCAGGTCGAGCCCGTCGCAAACCTCGCCGAGCACGGCATATAGGCCCATCGCCGATGCGCGTTGCAGCGGTGGGCGGTCGATGCCGCCCTCAACCGTGATCCGAGCGTCCGGGTTATGAGGTGTCAGAGATCGCAAGGCCACGTCGATTCGGTGTTGCTCGGCTTCGCTGCGTGCTCGAGAGTCCACATCGAGGTATGCCGACGAGGGCACCGTGTTCCTACTGCTACCCCCGGCCATGGTCGTTGGGATGACGCTGGTGCCCACCTCGTCGTCGCCCAGAGCCGCGATGACCAGAATTTGGTGCGCCAACTCCACCGAGGCATTGATCCCGGCCTCGGGCTCCAATCCCGCGTGCGAGGCCTTGCCGTGCACCGTCACTCGGAATTTCGATGCCCCCTTGCGGCCAACCTTGGCCGCGCCACCGGGGGCGGCAGCTTCAAGCACCAGCACCGACGGTAGGTCCGCGACTTCGGAGGTGATGAGGTCGCGTGAGGTCTCCGAGCCCACCTCTTCGTCGCCGGTCACCAGGAGGCTTAAGCCTGCGAGCGGCACATTGTTGGCCTGCAGTATCGCGACAGCGTGGATGGCCATCACCAGACCGGTCAGCATGTCGAAGGAGCCCGGGCCGCGCAGGATGCCGTCTTCGGTTGAGAAGGGGAGCCGCTCCAGTGTGCCGTGCGGCCACACGGTGTCCTGGTGAGCCAGCACCAGCACGCGGATTGGCTGCCCACCGTGTTTCTCGTTGGGGTTGCCGGTGCCGGTGGTGCCCGCGAATCTCAACCGGAGGTGAGTGACCCCGTCGACCTCAAGGGTTTCGACCGGCATACCCAAGCGTTGGTCGATGAGGGCGGCGATGTCTGCGGCCCCACGGGCGACCGCAGCGTGGTCGCTCGACGGTGTTTCGAGCGTGATCAGGCGCTCCAGATCGATGAGCATCTCCGGCAAACGCTGCCGCGCAGCCGCCACCCATTCCGGACTCATGTTTGCCTCTCAAGACCCGTGCGGCACGTGTGCAGTGCCACCTGCGGCGAGCCTATCGGGCGGTGTGATCCGGCGGTGGGCCTCGTTAGAGGTCGACGATGCGGGTGTAGCGCCGGGCGTGGTGGATGAGCGGTCGGCGGGTGGGGTCGCTCTCAGCCGCAATGACCTGCGCCACGATGACGACGCTGTCCCCGGCTTCGACGAACTCGTGAATGTCGACGAAGAGCCGGCCGACCACACCGAGTATGTCGGGGCACCCGTGCGCCCCGTCACGCCATACTGAGGGGTCGTTGAAGCGGTGGTTGCGCTCGCCCGAGAACCGAAGTGCGAGGCCGTCCTGTCCCTCGCTGAGCAACTGCAGATTCGCCTTCCGTGTCTCGCGCAGGGTCACCAATGACGCCGCGGCCATGCCCACGTTGAAGGTCACCATCGGCGGGTTCAGACTTGCTGAAGCCACCGAGATCGCGGTGAAGCCCACGGGGCCGTCCGGGCCACGACCGGTCACGATCCAGGTGCTGGACGCGGCCTGGCCGAACAGTTCACGAAGGTCCGGAGCCGTCGAGGTGCCTTTGTCGCTACGGACGTGAAGCGCTACAGGCTGCACGGGGACTCCCTTCGGGTGGTGTAGACATGCGAAAACTAGCGTCGCATCCACTGGACTGGGCCGCAGCGGCGACCTCCAACGGGGAACACGCGCGAGTTCTGTGGTATGCCGCCGCTAGGGCGAGGGGTTCAGCTCGGCGAGGGTGAGCAGCACCAGGGCGTCGGTCCAGATCAACGGTGCGGGGCCGGCGGGCAGCGCAGAGCCGGTCACCTTTTCGGGCAGCGACCCCCACGGGGTTCGGTGTTCGTCGAGCCAGTCCAGCCACCGAATCGCCTCGTCGGTGCGCCCCGACGCTGCTGCGGTGTATGCCGCCAGGGCCGTCTCCGGGGTCCACGACGTTCCGTCTTCTTTCCAGCCTGCGCCGGGGGCCAGCCCTCCGGCGGGGCGGAGCGCGTCGACCTGGTAGTCGCTCCACCTTTGCGCCACCTCGGGGGTTTCGACCGCAAAGGGCGGCATCAGGAAGGTGATGGCGGCGTCGAGCTCGCCCAGGTCGCCGAATCGTTCGTAGCCGGGGCTGAAGCGCAGTCGCATCGCGGCGTCGAGGCCCTCTGCGGTCACCCGGGCCGCCGCGGCTTTGGTGGGTTCACCGATGGCGTCGTAGTCGTCGGTGGCCGCCAACAAACCCGCCGCCATCGGGGCTACGGTGCCGAGGCTGACGGTCGTGACCTTGACCTCCCAATAATCCGGTGAGGGCCGGGGAAGCCGGGTGCCGCTGGAGGTCAGCCGGTCGAGGTGGGCGACGCAGCGGTCGCGGAGATCTGCTGTGGAGTCGGGTAGGGGTGTCTGTCCGTTGGCGCGGATGGACCCAATGGCCCACAACACCCAACCGCACCCATCGGACTGGGGTCCCCGGGGACGGTCGGTGACGGTGTCGCCTCCCAAGGTGTATCGAGCGTCGAAGCCCTTGCGCGGGTCGAACGGTAGCTCCGCCATACCGTGCAGGATTCGCTGCACCTCATCGGGATGGCCGGTGCGGTCAAGGGCGACGGCCAAGAATGCGCCGTCGCGGGGCCAGAAGTACTCCCACCGCGGGGCGGCCCCTGCGGGTGGCAGCGTGTGATCAGCCCACAACGCTCGGATGTCGCGCAGCGCCCAATAGCTCATGTCCGACCACGGGGTGCCTGCGCCTGGGTCGGTCCCGCTGGCGATCCACGCGTCGTCTTCGAGAGCGATCTTGCGACCCGCTGCGGTGTCAGGATCAGTCCGGAAATCTGCCGAGGTGACAAGGCGGGGCTCTGGCGCGTCGTCCGCTCGCGGCGTCGTTGCGCCTATCGCGAGAGCGGCTATGCCCACCAGGACGAGGACTGCGGCGATACTCCGAACTGGGCGGACGGCATACCCCCCATGCCGTTGATCGCCCATGGGCAGATCCTAAAGCGCCTGCTGATGACCGTTGTGCGCTCCCTTCCCCGCCTGCAAACCGCAATCGGCGCGCATATCGGTCATCAGCGGGGGAGCGGGGGGCAATTCCGACGGGTCTACTGCTGCAGGTAACCGACCAATTGGTCACGCTCTCCCTGCAGTTCGTCGATGCGGTGCTTCACGATGTCGCCGATGCTGACGATGCCGCGTAATTCTCCGTCGACCACGACGGGGAGGTGACGAATGCGGTGCTCGGTCATCGTGAGTGCGAGCGTTTCGAGGTCATCGTTGGGCGTGCAGGTGTGCACATTCGGGGTCATGATCGACTCCACTGAGTGAGCCAAGAGATCGCCGCCATGCTCGCGCAGACCGCGGACGACATCGCGCTCGCTCACGATGCCGACGACGTCTTCCCCGCTAGCGCTGACCACCACCGAGCCGATGCCTTGATCAGCCAACATCTCGATCAGATCGCTAATAGTCGTCTGCGGCGCCACGGTGCTGACCGTGGAGCCCTTCCGCCGGAGCACTTCGCTGATGCGCATATGTGACCTTATCGGGGCAGGGCGCTTTAGAACAGGGTCTTTCGCCCCCGTCGGGTTTCTAGGGTGAATCGACGGGCACGCTCAGATCCCAAGGAGCGACGCGATAGGTGTAGTCGGTGAGCAGCTCAAACCCAGCCTGCTCGTAGAGCCCAATCGCAGCAACGTTGGTCGGGTCGACCTGCAGATGCAGGCGTTCCGCTGCTGCTGTGGAGGCCCATTGCGAGATGGTGGCGAGCACCGATCGCGCCACCCCGGTGCCTCGGGCGAGCGGAACCGTCGCCAGATGAAACACGCCCGTTGACCCGTCATCCGCAACCCCACGGCCAGTGCCCACGGCAACACCGTCGACGTATGCCGTCACGAACGTCGAGGGGTCGCTGACCCGGGAGATCATGCGCAGCTCGGCTTCCCAGCCGGTGGGGTGCGCCGACTTCAGGATGGTGACCCAGTCGTCGCTGGGGGCGGTGTGCGCCTTGATAGTCACGGCAGGGTTGTTTGCGCCTCGCATCGGGCTTCGAGCCTCGGCGGTCATCAGGCTCATCCGTGCTGACGTGATGTATCTGCGCTGCGCCAAGAGGGCGTCGAGGTCTGGCGGACAGGCCGGGCAGATCTGGAACCGGGGTGGCGCGTTGTGGTTGGCGTAGAACCGCTCGGCCGCACCGATCCGGTCGCCAATCTGGCCCTGCGAACCGTGAGCCAAAACGGCACCAGCCCACCACGTTTCGCTGTCGGTATGCCGAAGCCACCAGCCGGCATACCGAGTCTCAGTCGAGGCCGGCGTTGCCCGTGCCGCCTTCTCCATCAGGCTTCTGATGAGTTGCATTCTCCCCCTTCCCGGTCTGTGGATGCAGTATCCGTCACCACCATCAGAACGTCAGCCCAAGCCGGATGAATCGCGAGGCGTGTCGCCTTCTCCGGCCTAGCCGTTAAAACGAGCAATCCAAGCAGTGAGTTGAATCGAATCACCCCTACGTAGAGTTCGTATGCCTGGACCGGTATGCGTTGACGCTCATATTCGGAGGCGACATGACCTTAGAACCAACGTTCTATCACCCCAGAATCCAAAGCGACCATGGTTTAAGAAGAAACGATTTGTGATCCCGTTCATAGCGTTCTTGTTTCTGGTGCTGCTGGGGAGCCTCCTTCCGGATGAAGAGCCGGTGGCCAGCCCCGTAGAGCCCGCCGCGGCGGTTTCAGCTCCTACGGAGTCACCCGATGGCTCATCAGCGAGCGCCGCTGAGACGGGTCCAAGCGATGAAGAGCGAATAGCGGCGGAAGTGGCTGAAAGAGCTGAAGCCGAAGAGGAAGCGATAGAAAAGGCGGCTGCCGACGAAGCAGCGGCAGTTGAGGAAGCAGAGGCGGAAGCGGCGGCTGAGAAGGCTGCAGAAGAAGCAGCAGAGGCTGAGAGGGCCGCGCAGGAAGAAGCTGAGGCGGCAGCGGCGGAAGAGGCTGAGGCGGCAGCGGCGGAAGAGGCTGAGGCAGCAGCGGCGGAAGAAGCTGAGGCGGCAGCCAACTCTGGAACGGTCTCCCAGGAAAACGCCCTCCAGTCGGCCGAAGACTACCTAGCGTTCTCGGCTTTCTCGCGGTCAGGTTTGATTGAGCAACTCGAGTTCGAAGGCTTCTCAAACGAAGACGCGACCTGGGCGCTCGACCGCGTGACGGTGGACTACGCAGAACAAGCGACACGATCTGCTGAGTCGTACTTGGATGTGTCGGCTTTTTCGAAGTCAGGGTTAATTGACCAGCTTAAGTTTGAAGGCTTCTCCCAGGAGAAGGCGACAGATGCCGTTGGTAATATGAGCGTTGACTACAACGAGCAGGCAGCCAAGTCGGCACAGGAATACCTTGATGTCTCATCGTTCTCCCGCTCCGGCTTGATTGATCAACTGGAATTCGAGGGCTACACCCGTGAACAGGCCGAGTACGGGGTCGGCCAGACGGGGCTTTAAGAGTCAAACTTGGAACCAACGGTCTCGATGCTTGGTTTCGGGTCGCAAGGGCAGCCACTTGAGGGCCGCTGATGACCGATATGCGCTCTCTCCCCCGTCGCTAAGCGGGGGGCGGCGCGCACAACGGTCATCAGCGCCGGGGGAGGTATGCCGATCGGCTTGCTAGGCCATGACCCGCCCACGGAAGAAATCTGCATAACGGGGCGTTGTCGAGTCGGTTACACCGGCTTGGGGTCAAAGGCGCTCCCTGTATGCCGACGAAACGCTGACCGCTGGGCACTCCCGGTGGTCCCGCACCATCGAAGGGCCCCCACATCATGTCTCGCTCAATCCTGCTCGCATCCGCCGCAATGACCGCTGCGCTCACCCTGTCGGCCTGTTCGTCTGGGGATGCCGACAGCGACGGCGCAGAGGGCAGCAGCGCAAGCGGAGAGTTCGGCCTCATCGAGGACGGGAAACTCGTCGTGGCGACCGAGGGCACTTACCGCCCCTTCACCTTCCATGAGGACGGAAGTGGCGACCTGATCGGCTACGACGTCGAGATCGTGGAGGCAGTGGCCGACAAGCTCGGCCTCGAAGTCGAGTTCCAAGAGACCCAGTTTGACGCGATCTTCGCCGGGCTAGAGGCCGGCCGGTTTGACGTCGTCGCCAACCAGGTCTCGATCAACCCTGAGCGCGAAGAGGCTTACCTCTTCAGCACCCCGTACACCGTGTCGCCTGGCGTGGTGGTCGTGGCCGAGGCCACGAATGACATCTCGGCCGTGAGCGACCTGGACGGCAAAACGTCCGCACAGTCGCTGACCAGCAACTGGTTCAAAGTTGCCGAGACCAACGGCGCCAACGTCGAGGCCGTCGAAGGGTGGGCACAAGCCGTTGCGCTGCTCGAACAAGGCCGAGTCGACGCCACGATCAACGACAAACTGACCTTCCTCGACTACACGGCCGAGCGCCCGGATGCCCCCATCAAAATCGCTGCCGAGACCGAAGACGCCTCGCTCAATGCCTTCGCCTTCACCAAGGACAAAGAGGAACTCGTCGCGGCCTTTGATGAGGCGCTGGTGGAGCTTGAGGATGACGGCACCCTCGCGGAGATCGGCGAGAAGTACTTCGGCACCGACGTCTCGCAGTAGGTAACACATGAGCGATGAAGCTCAATTGCTCCTGGACTCGTTCTGGCCGATCCTGCGCGGCGGGCTCACCGGCACCATCCCGCTGGCCCTCGGGTCATTCATCATCGGGATCATGCTGGCACTGGCGGTGGCTCTGATGAGACTGTCGAAGAACCGTCTCCTGTCGGGATTGGCCCGGTTCTACGTCTCGCTGATTCGCGGCACTCCGCTGCTGGTGCAACTATTCATCATCTTTTACGGGTTGCCGTCTATCGGGATCTTGATCGACCCTTGGCCTAGCGCCGTAATTGCTTTCTCCCTGAACGTCGGCGGCTACGCGGCAGAGATCATTCGCGCCGCCATCTTGTCCGTTCCGCGCGGGCAGTGGGAGGCGGCATACACGATCGGTATGTCGGATCGCCGGGCCCTCGTGCGGGTGATCCTGCCGCAGGCAGCCCGGGTGTCGGTGCCGCCGTTGTCGAATACCTTCATTTCGCTGGTGAAGGACACGTCGCTGGCCTCGTTGATTTTGGTGACGGAGTTGTTCCGTGAGGCCCAGCAGATCGCGGCTTTCAGTCAAGAATTCATGCTGTTGTATGCCGAGGCTGCGGCCGTGTACTGGGTCTTCTGTCTGGTGTTATCCAGCGGTCAAAGCGTTCTAGAGAAGAGATTGGATCGGTATGTCGCACGGTGAGGTGTTGTTGCAGGCCCGTGGCCTGAGTAAGAGTTTCGGCGACTTGCAGGTGCTGCGCTCGATCGATCTGTCGGTGCGCAAGGGGACGGTCACGGTGCTGATGGGGCCCAGCGGCTCTGGCAAGACGACCGTCCTGCGCTCCCTCAACGGCTTGGAGGCGCCCGACGGTGGCACCATCGAGTTCGCTGGTGGTCCCTCGCTCGACTTCTCCAAGCCGCTGAAGAAGGCGGGTCGACTGGCGATGCGGGACCAGTCGGCGATGGTCTTTCAGCAGCACAATCTCTTCCCGCACCGCACGGTGCTGGAGAACGTCATCGAGGGTCCCGTCCAGGTGAAGCGAGTGCCGAAGGCCGAAGCGGTGGCCCAAGCCGAGGCGCTGCTCGATCGCGTCGGTCTTTCAGACAAGAAGGACGTCCACCCGTTCCAACTCTCCGGCGGGCAGCAGCAACGGGCCGGCATCGTCCGCGCGCTCGCGATGAAGCCCAGCCTGTTGCTCTTTGACGAGCCGACTTCGGCTTTGGATCCTGAGTTGGTCGGAGACGTGCTGAGCGTCATCAAAGAACTTGCTGATGAGGGGTGGACCATGGTGGTCGTCACTCACGAGGTCACCTTCGCCCGCGCCGTTGCCGACGAGGTCGTCTTCATGGACGGCGGTGTGGTGGTCGAACGTTCAGCGCCCAGAGAGATGTTCAGTAACCCGCGACACAAGCGGACCCGCACGTTCCTCGACCGCATCCTCAACCCGCTCGGAGACTGACCCGCCCGACGACATACGAGGTTCTGTGTATGTCGCCCGTGGCGGTTTGGCGATAATGTGGATTGGCATCATGTCGACCGGTGAGTTGAGCAACGATCCTGACTCCTGGCTACCAGAGACCCTCGCGCGGCTTGAAGCGCAACGCGCCGACCTTCGTGCCCGTCTGATCCTGTTGGTCAGGGATATGGACGGGTTCATCGAAGCCTCGCGTGACTCTAATGCCGACGATGAACACGATCCAGAGGGGCAAACGATCGCTTTTGAGCGCGCCCAACTTGGTGCCGTGACCGATCAGGTCCGGAACCACCTGAGTGAGATAGACGCTGCGCTCGAGCGGGTGGCGGACGGAACATTTGGGGTATGCGGCGTGTGCCGACAAGCGATCGATCCCGAACGGCTCGAGGTGCGGCCGACTGCTCGCCAGTGCGTAACCCACGTCCGGCCTTCGGGGCGTAAATAAGGTTATTGAGATATCCTTATTTATGGCGATGGTTAAGACAAGGAGCGGTGTGGCGAAGACGGATGGACTGACCCTCTCCTGGGAGAACGTGACCTGGGCGCCGGCGACGCCTATCCAAACGATGGACCGCAGGCGGTTGTCGGTCGTTGGGGGTTCTTACCGCGCGGCGGTTCCGGCCGCCATTGCCACCATGCAGTTTGGCATCACCCCAGACGTTGCCGCAGCAGCGGAAGACGCACGGGCGGCGATCACGCGCTTCGACGCCGAACTTTCCGGGTTGTTCGACGGGGAATTCACCCCCCTGTCTGTGGTTCTTCTTCGGACCGAGTCGGCGTCATCCTCGCAGATTGAAAACATCACCGTTGGCGCCAGGGCTCTCTCTCTGGCAGACGTCGGCCTGGCACAGTTCGGTTCAAACGCCCGGCTCGTTCAGGCGAACGTGGACGCGATGAACCGGGCGCTGGAACTCCAAGGGCCTTTGATTCCTGACCACATCTTGGCCGTCCACGAGGCTTTGATGCACGCCCAGATGCAAGCCGACCCGGGACGGTTTCGTAACCAGCAGGTCTGGATCGGCGGAACCGACTACTCGCCACATCGTGCGACCTTCATCCCGCCCCACGATTCTAGGATCAACGAATCGATAAAGGACCTCTGCGAGTTCTCTGTGCGGACAGATCTCCCGCTGCTGGCGCACGCGGCTATTGCGCACGCGCAGTTTGAAACCATCCACCCGTTCAGCGATGGAAATGGCCGTTCGGGCCGAGCGCTTGTCCACGTCATGCTCCGCAACGGTGGGGCGACCACCCGCACCACGGTACCGGTGTCGGCGGGCCTGCTCTCGGATACGGATGCGTACTACGAAGCACTGACCGCTTACCGCGATGGTGATCCGAATCCGATCATTGAGGAGTTCGCCCGAGCTGCGTTCGCCGCCGTTGGCAACGGAAATCAACTCGCCGCCGACTTGAAGGCAGTCCATGACAGCTGGTCAAGCAACCTTCGCGCTCGCAAGGACGCGGTCGCTTGGCGAGTCCTGCCCTTTCTGCTTCGACAGCCTTCGGTGACGTCGAAACTCGTGCAGAACGCGATGAAGGTCACCCAGCCTGCGGCTGATAACGCCATACGCCAGTTGCAGGAGGCGCGAGTCCTGTCTAAGCCAAAGACCGTCCACGGCGAAGGGCAGAAGAGGAATGTCGTGTGGCAGACGACCGAAGTGCTCGAGGCGCTGGACCGGTTCGCTGAGCGTGCGCGCCGCAACCCCAGGTCTGGCTGATCGGTATCCCTAGGGCCCAAGACCATCGGCCCGGTGTGAGGAAGCGTTAGTAGGCGAACGTCAGAGTTGAGTGGAATACGCTCAACCCTGGAGTAGTTGGACCTATAGGACCGCGCTACCGCGCCGACGACCAGGAAGGGGAGGCACATACACATGGATCTTTCGTTGACTACCAAGGCCCAGGAGGCCATTTCGACCGCAGTTCGTGAAGCGGCCGCAGCAGGACACTCAGCCGTCGAGCCAGCCCACCTGCTGGCGGCGCTCGTCGAGCAGTCCGACACCACCACCGGCCCGTTGCTGCAGTCGATCGGCTCGTCGCTTTCCGAGACCACTGCGGCGGCACAGAAGACCCTCGCCGGTATGCCGACCGTCACCGGAAGCAGCGTCGCGAACCCGCAACTATCGCGGGGTTCTCTGGCCGCGCTCACCGAAGCACAACGTGCGATGAAGACTCTCGGCGACTCCTTCATTTCCACCGACCACCTGCTCTATGCCCTGGCCAAGGACCGAAAGTTCGGCCTCGACGCCGATGCCCTGATGCAGCAGATCCCGGTCATCCGCGGCGGAGCCAAAGTCGACACCGCCGACCCCGAGGCGACCTACGACGCGCTGCTCAAGTACGGCACCGACCTCACCGCCATCGCCCGCGAGGGCAAACTCGACCCGGTCATCGGCCGTGACGCCGAGATCCGACGGGTCGTCCAGGTCCTGAGCCGGCGCACCAAGAACAACCCGGTGCTGATCGGCGAGCCCGGCGTCGGCAAGACCGCCGTCGTCGAGGGCCTGGCCCAACGCATCGTCGCCGGTGATGTGCCGGAATCCCTACGCGGCAAGCAACTCATCTCCCTCGATCTCGGCGCCATGATCGCCGGTGCCAAATATCGCGGCGAGTTCGAAGAACGCCTCAAGGCCGTCCTGGCCGAGATCAAGGCCAGCAACGGCCAGGTCGTCACCTTCATCGACGAACTGCATACCGTCGTCGGGGCCGGTGCCACCGGCGAAGGCGCGATGGACGCCGGCAACATGCTCAAGCCGCTGCTCGCCCGCGGCGAGCTGCGTCTAGTCGGCGCCACCACGCTGGACGAATACCGCCAACGCATCGAAAAAGACGCTGCCCTGGAGCGACGCTTCCAACAGGTGTACGTGGGGGAGCCCAGCGTGCCCGACAGCATCGCCATCCTGCGCGGCCTCAAAGAACGCTACGAAGCCCACCACAAGGTCGCCATCGCCGACTCCGCGCTCGTCGCGGCCGCAACCCTGTCGGACCGCTACATCACCGGCCGTCAACTACCCGACAAGGCCATCGACCTGGTGGACGAGGCCGCGTCGAGGTTGCGAATGGAAATCGACTCCTCCCCGGTCGAGATCGACGAACTGCGCCGCACCGTCGACCGGTTGATGATGGAAGAAATGCACCTCGCCTCCGAGAGCGACGACGCGTCCAAGGACCGCCTTGCCACGCTTCGGGCCGACCTCGCCGACCGGCGCGAACAACTCGCCGCCCTCGATGCCCGCTGGCAGCAGGAACGGTCCGGGCTCAACCGGGTCGGCGAGCTCAAGCAACACCTCGACGAACTGCGCACCACCGCCGACCGGCTGCAACGCGAGGGCGACTACGAAGGCGCCTCCCGCGTGCTCTACGGGGAGATCCCGGCCACGACGACGGAGTTGGAGGCCGCGCAAGAAGCGGAGTCGAGCAACGTGAAAACCGGCGAAGAGCCGATGGTCAAGGAGGAAGTCGGGGCTGACGATGTCGCCGAAGTGGTCGCCGCCTGGACTGGCATTCCGGCGGGACGCCTCCTTGAGGGCGAAACCGCTAAGTTGCTCCGGATGGAAGAGGTGCTCGGCGAACGGCTGATCGGCCAGCGGGACGCCGTTCAGGCGGTCAGCGATGCCGTGCGCCGATCGAGGGCCGGCATCTCGGACCCCGACCGCCCGACCGGCTCGTTCCTCTTCCTCGGACCCACCGGTGTCGGCAAAACCGAGCTGGCCAAAGCGCTCGCGGACTTCCTCTTCGACGACGAACGGGCCATGATTCGGATCGACATGAGCGAGTATGCCGAGCGCCATGCGGTCGCGCGTTTGGTCGGCGCGCCCCCTGGGTATGTGGGCTACGACGAAGGCGGCCAACTCACCGAAGCTGTTCGGCGCCGCCCCTACTCCGTGGTGCTGCTCGACGAGGTCGAGAAGGCCCACCCCGAGACGTTCGACGTGCTCTTACAGGTCCTGGACGACGGGCGACTGACCGACGGTCAAGGTCGCACGGTGGACTTCCGGAACGTCATCTTGGTGATGACCTCCAATCTCGGCAGCCAGTTCCTGGTCGACCCCACCACCGACGACGCGACCAAGCACGAGCAGGTCATGGCCACCGTGCGCACAGCCTTCAAGCCCGAGTTCTTGAACCGGCTGGACGAGATCGTGGTCTTCGACGCCCTCAGCCGTGACGAGTTGACGGTGATTGTGGGACTGCAGGTCGAGCTGCTGGCCAGGCGGTTGGCCGACCGGCGGATCGCGCTCGACGTGACTGACGCTGCGGCGAAGTGGCTGGCGGAGCGTGGCTACGACCCGGCATACGGTGCCCGTCCGTTGCGCCGCCTTATCCAAAAGGAGATCGGTGACCGGCTCGCCAGGGCGCTGATCGGCGGCGACATCCGCGACGGCTCCGCGGTCACCGTCGACGTGGAGAGCGAAGGTCACGGTCTGATAGTCGCGTCTTAACTGCGATACCGACCTGGTATTGTCACGGTATGACAACCCAAATGACTGTGCGAATCGATGATGAGGTAGCAGCGTTTGTGGACCACGCCGCAGGGGCCGGCGAGGGCAGCCGCGCTGAGGTGATCAATCGCGCCGTTCGACGCGAAATGCGTCGTCGACAGGCGCAGCGAGACGCCCAGATCTATGTCAAAACGGTGGACTTAGATCTTGAGTCGGACGCTTACGCGGTGTGGTCACATGAGAATGCTATGCAGGCGTGGGGCGACCTCGACTGATGCACCCCATTTGGCTCGCCACGTTGGACAAGGCTCGCCCCGTGCTCATCCTGACCAGGAGAGAGGTAGTGGAGGTCCGCTCAATGATCACCCTGGCTCCGATCACGACTACCGTCCGAGGATTGAGTAGCGAGATTGATGTTGGTGTTGCCAACGGACTGGATCGGGCATGCGTAGTCAATCTCGACTCGATCAACACCGTCTCGCGGGCGGTGTTGATCCGCCCGATCGGTGCCCTCCTTGCTCATCAAGAGGTTCAGTTGACTCGAGCACTTCACGCCGCGTTCGATCTCGAGTGACACGCTGCTGCCTCCCAGGAAGCTGACGGCATACTGGATGGACGCAACGGCACGACGACGTTAGGGCAACGATGAGCAGCAACACGGCACAGCGATCACGGTGGTCGCGCCTCCTGACAGCCGGCGCGATCCTCGCCGTCCTGGCCGGGGCCGCCGCCTGCTCCAGCGACGAGCCCGAGCAAGACCCGCAGGCCACGAGTTCTGAGCCGACGGCGCAAGACCGACTGGACGAAGCCAACACCGTGCTCAGCGAAGCCGGGGCCGTCAGCCTGGTGCTGCAAGGCAGTGACCTACCCGAGAGCGAAAACGCCTACGTCATCAAAGCCGACGGCTCGGGCACAACGACGCCGCCCGCGTTCGACGGCACGATCACCGCCAAGATCGCCGGTATCCAGGCCGACGTGCCCACCGTGGCGGTCGACGACGAGCTCTACGTGAAGTTGCCGTTCAGCCCCGTCTTCGCCTCCGTCACCCCGGATAGTCTCGGTGTGCCCGACCCCGCGCGCTTGTTCAGCAACGACGTCGGGGTGGTCTCGTTGCTCGGCAAAACTGAAGGGGCCACGTTTGGCGATCAGAGTCGTGTGGGCAGTGAGGTGGTTCAGCAAATCTCTGGCCAACTATCCGGGGACTTGATCAGGGACCTGCTCAACGTTGGTGCCGAAGAAGCCCAGTTCGACGTGACCTACGGCCTGATCGAAGACACCTGGGAAGTGCGCACCGTGTCCCTGACCGGCGAGTTTTACCCGCCCGCGACCTCGACCTACCTGTTGACCTTGGACGACTACGGCGTGCCGGTCACCGTCACCGCGCCCTGACTTCCGTGGCGAGCGACGCCGCGTGAGCCGCGACGCAACGGGCGCAACGGCAGCTACGGCCTCTGACGTCGAGCCATCACGCGCTCGGTCTCGGGCACTGCTCACGGTCGCCTCGCTCGCGGTGATGCTGGCTGCTGCCGATACGTATGTCGTCGTGCTGGCCCTGCCAGACATGATGGCCGGGGCCGGCCTCGGCATCGAGTCGCTGCAGCGCGGCACCCCCATCATCTCCGGTTTCCTGCTCGGCTATATCGCGGTGCTGCCGTTAATCGGTCGCCTCGCCGACATGTTGCCCCGTCAACGCATCCTGGTCGCCTGCCTGCTGATCTTCGCGGTGGGTTCGGTCATCACCGCCGTGGCCGTGGAACTGCCGGTGATGGTCGGAGGGCGGTTCTTGCAAGGGGTCGGCGGTGGCGGACTAGTGCCGGCGACGTTGGCCTTGGTGGCCGATCTGTGGCCGGCAGGCAAGCGCGGTGTGCCACTCGGCATTGTCGGTGGAGTCCAAGAGCTTGGTGCTGTGCTCGGACCCTTGCTCGGTGCAGCAGTGCTGTTGGTGGCCGACTGGCGCGGGATCTTCTGGCTCAACGTGATCCTCGCGCTGGTGTTCTGCCTGGGTGTAGTCGCCGTGGGCTCGAGGCAAAATCTCGGCAAACCCGCTCAAGGAGGGGGCCGGGGGGCAGCGAAGAGCAAGCGGTCCGTCGCCTCCACGGTGTGGGCGGTCGCCGCCATCACCCTGGTCGTCATCGGCGTCGTCCTGAGCGTGCTGACGCTCACCCCGCCGGAGTCGTTGCTGACCTCTGTGGCCTACGGGGAGCCGTTCGTGCCGTTGGCCGACGGTTCGGCCTCACGCGTAGCCAGCCCCATCGGCCTCGTCACCGGCGCAGTGTGGCTCGTTGTGCTTTTGATCACCGCGCCGCGGTTCCTCCCGCGACTTATCGAGGCCGATCTTCTCGGCGCAACCCTGATCGCCGTCGCCCTCGGTAGCGTCGTGTTGACCTTCTCGACCGCCGATCCCGAGGTCGAGGTGCTCGGCCCGTGGGGGCTCTGGTTGGTTCCGGTCGGCGTCATCGCCGCCATCGCCTTTGTGGTTCGTCAACGCCTGGCCGCACATCCCCTCATCGGCCCAGATGTGGTCCGCAAACGGGTGTGGCCAGCGCTGGGGGTGAGCGTGCTGGTGGGTGCCGCCATCGTGGCCATCGTCGTCGACGTTCCCTTGCTCGCGCGCCTCGACGGGGAGTCGACCCAGACCCAAGCGGCCTTCGTGTTGGTCCGCTTCTTGGTGGCCGTCCCGGTTGGTGCGGTGCTCGGCGGCGTGCTGCTGCGCTGGATCGCGCCGGGATTGGTCGCCGCCGCGGGGCTCGCGATGGCCACCGGTGCGCTCGGCGTGATGACGGTCTGGGACGTCGCGTCGCTGTCTGCGGGCCTGCCGACCACGCTGACCTTAGCGACCGCTGGTCTCGGTGTGGGCCTAGCCATCGCTCCCGTCAACGACGCCGCGCTCGCGGACGCTCCGGCGTACGCGCACGGCACGGTCAGCTCACTGGTCGTCGTGGCGCGGATGGTCGGCATGGTCGTGGGCTTGGCGCTGCTGACCGCGATCGGGCTGCGGCGGTTTTACGAAGCCGTCGCACTGCTGCCTGACCCTACGGACGACAAAGCGCTGCTGGCCGCTGGGGTCGTCCAGGTGAACACCGTCTTCGCTGGCGCGACGATTGCTGCTGGTCTCGCTGCCGTGCTGGCATTGGCCCTGGGGGTGCGCATGGATCGCGCCGCTACCCAAGCAGGCTAGAGCCTGCGACACTGCCGGGATGAGCACAACGCTTCGCCTGGTGGGCGAACCCGAGGCCGACCGCCTGCTGACCGAAAATCCTTTCGCTTTGCTCGTCGGAATGCTGCTTGACCAGCAGATCCCGATGGAAGTCGCTTTCGCGGGCCCGCGAAAGTTGCAAGAACGCCTCGGTTGCGTCAACCCTGCGGTGATCTCCGTGATGGAGCCCGACGCGTTCGTCGAGGTCTGCGCGGCCCCGCCTGCGGTGCACCGTTTCCCGGCGTCGATGGGGCGACGCGTGCACGATTTGGCCGTCGCGATCATGAAGGATTACCAGGGGGACACCGCCGCGATCTGGAACGCCGACAGCCCCGACGGCACACTCGTGCTCAAGCGGCTTAAAGCGCTGCCCGGTTTCGGTGACCAGAAGGCACGCATCTTCTTGGCCCTCCTCGGCAAACAGTGCGACCTAGTAGCGCCCAACTGGCGTGAAGCGGCCGGAGACTACGGCCTCGAGACCTCGCGTATGTCGATCGCCGACGTGGTCGACGACGCCACCATGGCCGAGGTGCGGGTCTGGAAAAAGGCGCAGAAGGCGGCGGCTAAGGCCGCTCAGCAGTAGGCGTGGCCAGCGTTTGGACCGCTCGAGGGATGCCCGCCTTGATCGGCATCACCATCACGGGTTTTGCCGGATACGGCGCGCTGCTACCCACCACCCCGTTGTATGCCGTCGAGGGCGGAGCCAGCGAAGCGGGGGCGGGCTTGGTCAACGGCGTGTTGTTGCTATTCACGGTCTTAACGCAACTCTTCATCCCTGGGCTGTTGAAGCGGTTCGGCTGGGGCTCGGTGTTGACCGCTGGGATGCTCTTGATGGGCCTTTCGGCCCTGGGAAACATCATCAGCGACGGGTTGTGGCCCATCCTTATCCTCTCGGCGATCCGTGGGGTGGGCTTTGGCGTGCTGACGGTGACCGGTAGTGCCGCTGTCGCCGAACTGGTCGAGCCGACACGGCGTGGAGCGGCCATCGGTGCCTACGGCTTAGCTATCGCACTGCCCAACCTGATCTTCTTGCCGCTGGCTCCCTGGGCGGCTCAAACCTGGGGCTTCCCCGTAGTGTTCGTGATCGCCGCGTTACCGCTGGCGGGGATCCCGTCGGTGTGGGCGATGGCGCGAGTCCTCGACCCGCCGAGTAGTGACGATGACGTGGCCGAAGTAGACATCACGTCACAGAGCGAATCGACACACACCTACGCGACGGACGCTGAGTCGGCGCAGAAGGCTGAGGCGGCGCAGAAGGCTGGGTCGGCGCAGGAGGCGATGAGCGGGCAGACGGCATACCTGAGGTTGCTCCGGCCCACCTTCTTGCTGCTGGCAGTGACGTTGGCCGGTGGTGCGTTGCTGACCTTTGCCCCCCAGATGGTGGACAGTGGCGCGGTCTCTACTGCTGCGCTGTTCGCCACCGGGGCGACGGCGGCGTTGGCGCGTTGGCGGATGGGTGGGCTTTCGGACAGGTTCGGTGCTCAGCCCTTCATGTGGCCCTTGACCATGGTCACGGTGCTCGGCATGGGCTTGGCCGCATTCTCGGTGCTTGGTGAGGTAGAGACGACGACGTCCCTGGTGCTGTTCGTGGTGGCCGCCAGCATCGTCGGGGTCAGCTATGGCGGCCTGCAAAACCTCACGTTGGTCGTGGCCTTCGAGGCCGTCACCCGCGAGCACTATCGACGGGCCAGCGCCGTCTGGAACGTCGGTTTCGACCTCGGCTCCGGGATGGGGTCGGTGCTCGTGGGGCTGCTGGCGACGGGCTTTGGCTTCGGCCCCGCGCTCTTCGTGGCTGCAGCAGTCAGTCTGTGCACGCTGCCATTGGCCCTCCGCCGCCCCCGCGTCCGCTGATGGCGAGCACATTGCGCTGCGTCTCTCGTCTTGTGCCGCCTTGCCAGGCAGCACAAGACTGACAGAGCAGCGCGCGGCCCAACGTCGGTATGCAGACGGTCGGGGGCAGCCGCTTTAGCTCAGGTTGATGTTTTGGTCGACCTTCCGCGCCCAGCTCCGGTCCGGTGCTCGCTTCGCTGCACTCCGATCCTCACCGGGCTGTCAGGTTGATGACGACCGGGGCGTGGTCGCTCGCGCCCTTGCCCTTACGTTCCTCGCGGTCGATGAAGGCGTCATCGACGCGAGTCTGCAACCCAGGGGAGCCGAGGCAGAAGTCGATGCGCATCCCGCGCTTCTTCGGGAAGGCCAGTTGCGTGTAGTCCCAGTAGGTGTACGTCCCCGGCCCTGGCGTGTGCTCTCGGGTCACATCGGCATACCCCGCGTCGTTCATGGCCACGAACGCGGCGCGTTCCGGCGTGCTGACGTGGGTCTTGTCTTCGAAGGTTTCCATCGACCACACATCTTCATCGTGCGGTGCGACGTTCCAGTCACCCATCAGCGCGATCGCCGCCCCGGGGTCGGCCGCGAGCCACCCCGTAGCGTCACGTTTCAACTGCTCAAGCCAAGCCAGTTTGTAGGCCATGTGAGGGTCCTCGAGCGCCCGACCGTTCGGCACGTACAGAGACCACACCCGCGCCCCACCGCAGAGCGCCGAGATGGCCCGAGCCTCAGCGACCGGCGGGTCACCCCACTGCGGCATGTCGGCGAACCCCTGCTGCACGTCTGCGATCCCGACTCGAGACACGATCGCCACGCCATTCCACTGGTTCAATCCGAAGTGCGCGACCTCATAGCCTGCGGCTTCGAACGCCGAATGAGGGAACTGCTCGTCCTTACACTTCGTCTCTTGCATCGCTAAGACGTCGACGTCCTGACGCTCTAGGAAGGCGACGACGCGTTCGACGCGGGCTCGGATGCTGTTGACGTTCCAGGTAGCAATGCGCACCGCACCACTGTAAAGGGGCGAGCAGGGGTCGGCGCCGATAGCGTGTCCGGCATGGGAACTGCTTTGGTGACTGGCGCCTCCGCCGGATTGGGCCGTGCGTTGGCCATTGAGATTGCCGCCCGCGGCCACGACGTTGTCCTGGTAGCCCGGGACGGATCACGGCTGACCGAGTTGGCCGACGACATCGAGCGACAGCACGGGGTGACCGCCGATGTGCTTGTTGCTGACCTCGCTGATCGTGCCCAACTGGCTAAGGTCGCCGAGCGCGTCGCCGACCGCACTCATCCGATCGACCTGCTGGTCAACAACGCAGGCTTCGGCATCGGCAAGAGTTTTGGCAGTAGCGACGTGGCCGACCAGGAGCGGGCGCTCGACGTGATGATCCGAGCGGTGTTGGTCGCCAGCCACGCCGCCGTGGTCCCGATGCAAGAGCGCGGCCACGGCGCCATCCTCAACGTCTCGTCCGTGGCGTCTTTCTCCACCATGGGTACGTACGCGGCGATCAAAGCGTGGACCACGACCTTCTCCGAGGCCATTGCCGCTGAACTCCAAGACACCGGGGTCACGGTCACCGCGTTGTGCCCCGGATACATCCGCACCGAGTTCCACGAGCGGGCCAAGATGGACATGCCGGAGTTGCCGGATCGGATGTGGCTCGACGCGCACCGGGTCGCCCAAGACGCGCTCGATGACGTGGCTGCGGGCAAGGTCGTGTCGATCCCGTCGTCGGAATACAAGGCGCTCACCGCGATGATGCGCCTGACCCCCAGGCCGTGGATGCGCGGTGCTTCTCGGCGTATGTCGCAGAGCCGCCGGTAGGCCCGTTGCCTAGGGTGGGGGCATGGATGAACTTAGGTGGGGCATCGTCGGCCCCGGTCGGATCGCCCGCAACGTCGTCGAAGACTTTCCGCATGTAGAAGGCTCGACGGTGGTCGCAGTGGCCTCACGGTCGCAAGACCGCGCAGACGAGTTCGCGCGCGAGTTCGACATCGCGCGCGCCCACGGTCGTTATCGCCAGATCATCGACGACCCCGACGTCGACGTGTTGTATATCGCAACGCCCCACCCTCAGCACCTCGCGATTGCGGTGGCCGGGCTCGAGGCAGGCAAGGCCGTGCTGGTCGAGAAAAGCCTGACCGCTACCGTCTCGGGTGCCGAAATGCTGATCCGCACCGCGCGTGAGCAGGGGGTCTTTGCGATGGAGGCCATGTGGACGCGATTCCAGCCCGCCATCGTGGCCGCCCGCGCAGTGATTGCTGCCGGTGACATCGGGGAGGTGCGGGGGGTGCAGGCAGACCTCGGAGTGCAGCGCGAATTCGACGCCAACGATCGGTTGTTCAGCAAGGAACTCGCTGGGGGAGCGATGCTGGACCTCGGTGTGTATGTGGTCTCGCTGGCGCAGCATTTCCTCGGCGACCCCGACCGGATGGAGCTCGTGGGCACGCTGGCTTCCACCGGGGTTGACCTGGACGCATCGATCCTCCTGGCCTACGACGACGGGCGGGCTGCAACGCTGTCGTGCTCGCTGCGCGGCCCCTCGCCGGGAGCGGCCCGCATCATGGGGACAGAAGGATGGATCGACATACACCCACGGTTTCACCACCCGACGTCGATCACGGTGTCACGTGCTGATCAGGCCCCCGAGACCATTGATGCGCCGGCGCTGGGCTCGGGATACAGCCACGAGTTGATCGAGGTCAGTGACTGCATTCGCGCGGGGTTGACCGAGTCTGCGGTGATGCCCTTGAAGGACTCGCTCAGTGTGCAACGCCTACTCAACGAGGCGTGCGAACGGCTTGGGGTCTTTCACAGCGAAGACGACACGCTGGATCTTTCTTAGCAGGCCCAGCCCGATAAGATCTCGGGATGTGAGCACCCCACGTGAGCAACTGCTGTCGATCATCCGTGACCAGGCCATCGTGCACGGGGAGGTGACGTTGTCCTCCGGAGCAAAGGCTGACTACTACGTCGACTTGCGCCGGGTGACGCTCGACGGAGTGGGCGCTCCCTTGGTCGGTGCCGTTATGAACGACCTGGTCGCAGACCTGGAGATCGACGCAGTCGGCGGTCTGACGATGGGGGCCGATCCGGTGGCCACCGCGATGCTGCACGCCGCTGCCGCCGATGGTCGGTGTCTCGACGCTTTTGTGGTGCGCAAGGCGGGCAAGGCCCACGGGATGCAGCAGCAGATCGAAGGCCCGGCCATTGCTGGGCGCCGGGTGTTGATCGTCGAAGACACCTCCACGACCGGGAACTCGCCGCTGACCGCAGTGGCTGCCTGCCGAGAGGCGGGGGCCGAGGTGGTGGCCGTGGCCGTGATCGCCGACCGGGCCAGCGGGGCCGACGCGATCATCCGCGAGCAGGGCCTGGACTACCGCGCGGCATACACCCTCTTCGACCTCGGTTTGGCCTGAGGGACCGAGCACAAGCAGCCGCCCATGCATGAGGGCGGCCGCTTTTTTGCTGGCTTCGATCAGGATCAACTCACCTGATGACCGATGTGCGCGCTCTCCCCCGCAGCGAACCGGGGGAGAGCGCGCACATCGGTCATCGGCTCGCTAGTTGACGCGGCCGTAACTGGTCACGCCGGAAAACATCTTGCGCTTCTGCGTGCGGATGCCGGGCTTGCCCGAGTCGTAGATGTAGCCGTTGCCTGCGTAGATGGCGTTATGCCATGTTCCCCAAAACACGAGGTCGCCGGGCCGGGGGGAGCGGACGCGGGTGGTGGCAGCTCGCTGAGCCGCCACGGTGCGAGGAAGTTTGACTCCAAGCTGCTTGTAGACGTACTGGGTGTAGCCAGAGCAGTCGAAGCCCGAGCGGGTGGTGCCACCCCAGCGGTACATGATGCCGGTGTTGCGCTTGGCTTCGCGAAGCACGGCGCTCGACGAGGGCAGGGAGCGTGATGAGCTTCGGCTAGCGCTGCTGCTGGGCTTGCGGGTGGTGAGGGTCACCGGAGAGATGTACTGGCGGCTAGAGATTTTGATCCAGCCGTTGCTCATCTTCGTGCCGGTTACCTTGGTGCCCCTTCGCAGGGACTTGACCACCCTGTAACGGGTGCTCGTGCCGGAGCGCACGTTGGCCGAACGAGACTTGACGTAACGCGTGACCTTGGACGACCTGGTCTTCGGCGCGACGGTGGTCGCTGTGGCGGCCTTCGCCGTGGCGGGGGCTGCTGCGGCGTTGACCGCAGCGGTAGGGCTGGACACCGCAGACACGGTGGCCTGCGCTGGGACGGCAACCGCGAACGACATCGAGGCGGCCACTAAGGCCAGCGCCGATCGACGAGCGAAAGTAGGTTTGTCGCGGTAAGAGTCAAGGTGACGAGCAGCACTCATTCGAATATCCGTTCACGGGAGCCAGGGGTGATTAGCCCGAGTGAAACGGACCCACTGAGATGTATCAACTCGCCCAACGCTTACTCACCGTTACCTGAGCGTGACCTAATCGGGAGCCACCTATGAGATACGTCACGTTCGCTGTGTTATTTCGCAGGTCAGAGACTCGCAAAGGTCAAGATGTGGTCTCGGCAAAACTTTTCCACGTCTTTGGCCGCCGGAAGGGGTTTTAGTGGTGCGGAAAACGGCGAAGGCCCCGCCGACCTGCATCAGCGGGGCCTTCGGGCAAGCGCGCGGTCTAGCGCCGCTTGCGGTCCCAGTGAGCAAACCCAGCGGCACGAGCTGCGTCTTCGTTCTCGAAGAACACCTCGGGGGTGCTCTCGCCGTAACTGGGTGAATCCGGAGTGTGGAACAACATTGACCCGGCGTTGCCCTTGATCTCATAACCGGCCGGACCCTGGCCCTCGTCATCGGGGATCGCCGACCCGACCCCGTACGGGCTCGCCTCGATGAGCGGGTCGGGTTCGTCGGCTGGCTCCTCGACGGTCTCGTCCGCAGAGTGCTCATCGCCCGTGTCGAGGTGTTGATCTTCGTCAACAACGGCGTATGTCGTTTCTTCAGCGGCAGGCTCGTCGCGTGTTACCTCTTGAGCGGCTGGGTGCTCGGCAACCTCTGATCTGTGGTGCTCGTCAGTGTCGTGCTGCTCGCTTTCGCGGTGGTCGCGGTCGTGGTCGGGCTGGACGGACTCGCCGGTGCCGTAGTCGTTCACGTCGACCATGACTACTTGGGGTTGGTCGTGGCCTGCTGCTTCGGCCTCGTCAGCGCTAGGTTCGTCAGCCTCAGGTTCGTCAGCGGCAACGGGTCCATCGACGATGACAACCTCATCGACCACAACCTCCTCAACGACCACGTCGTCGGGGGGTGGGCCATCAGCGGAGGCGGTGTCGTCAACAACAACTTCATCGGGCCGGGCATCTTGGTCATCGGCAGGCTCGTCAGCGGCAACGGGTTCATCGACGATGACAACCTCATCGACCACAACCTCCTCAACGACCACGTCGTCGGAGGGCCGGTCATCGGCGACAGCAGCGTCGTCAACGACAACCTCATCAGTCTGAGCGTCTCGGTCGTGGGTTCCGTCTTCACCCTCTTCCGGGCCGTGATTTTCGGTTGTCGGGTCGTCGTGGTCGTCGTCCATCGGTGATTCGTGCTGGTCGCCCTCACCAGCGGTGGCAACGTCATCTGCAGTGTGGTCCGTCTCCTGATCGTCAGACGCCAGCTGGCTACCCATCGCGGTCGCGCCGGTGGCACCGGGAAAACCAGCCGCTGCCGCATCACCGGGCACGTCGTCGTTGTCATCAGCGACGACGGTGTCGGGGACATCCGTGGTTTCGACCTGGTCGGTCCCGGGATCAGAGGTGTCGAGATCGGAGGTGCCAGCGTCGTGGGCGGAGCTGCCAGTGTCGTCCGTCGAATCGACCGTCCCATCAACCGCGTAGTCCTCGGCCGGCGCTTCGGCATACACCGTCTCGGAGGCAAAGTCCTCAGCTTGCGGGTCGCCATACGACATTTGTTCGCGGTCACCGTGGTCGGCCGGGTCGGCCGGGTCGGCGGGTGCGTGAGTCGGCTCGACGTCTTCGGTGGCCGAGATCACCGGCTCCTCTTCGACGATCTCGATCGTGCCGCCAGTGGCGGTGTCCTGACCCAAAGAGTCATCCTCTTGCCACACTGGAGCCTCGATCGGCTCCTCTTCGACTGATGTCTCAAGGCCAGGAGCGTCGGCCTCTTGGTCGTAAAGGTCGGCGCGCGACGTTGCACCGGCATCGCCTGCGGCAACGTGCTGGCCACCCTCGCCATAGTTGGTAGATAACTGGCCGTCCTCTTCGTGACGATCCTGCCCCGAGGCTGGCTTGCGGGTCAGCATGTAGATGCCAACCGCAATCAACAGCACGAGTAGAACGATTAAGATCCATTGAATTGGCGTCATGTCCATGGCGAGATCCCTCTCTGATTTCAGATGGCCTGGGGCCCTAGCGACGGGGCGGCGTCGCTGCCCTGTGATCACACCGTAGTGCGCTCAACGCGGCACTGCTATGGCGGCACGCAAGGGGTGTGACAATGACGCGGTGAGCCAAGAGCAGCCTGAGCCAGAGGTCGGCGTCGGACCGTGGCAAGGGCCGTGGCCCAGCATCGACGGGGCGTTGCCGTCTCATCTAGACCCCGAGTTGCTGACCAAGGGTGATCGTCGCAACGTCCTCGACCCCTACCGCTACTGGAATCACGAAGCGATCGTCACTGACCTCGACACCAAGCGCCATCACATGCACATCGCGGTCGAAAACTGGGGTCACGACTTCAACATCGGCTCCGTAATTCGCACCGCTAACGCCTTCAACGTCGCGGCGTTCCACATCATCGGCAAGCGCCGCTGGAACAGGCGCGGCGCGATGGTCACCGACCGCTACCAGCACGAACACCACCACCCGAGCGTGGCCGATCTGGTGGATTGGGCCGGCGGCATACCGCTGATTGCGATGGAAAACACGCCGTATGCCGTCCCGCTAGAGACCGCAACCCTGCCTCGTGAGTGTGTGCTGATCTTTGGTCAGGAAGGGCCGGGCCTCACGCCCGAAGCGCTCGAGGTGGCCGATCAGGTGTTGGCGATCAGCCAGTTCGGTTCGACGCGATCAATGAACGCCGGGGCAGCGGCGGCCATCGCGATGCACGCGTGGATACGTCAACACGTCTATATGCAACAGCCGTAAGTTCCTCGACCGGGCGAAGAACTGGCCTAGGCCACACCGGTCGCGGCGACCTCGGGGCGCTTCGCGGTCGCCGCCGTGCGCGAGAGGCGCCGGCCACCCGTGGCCATCAGCACCACACAGAACGCTAGCGCTCCGGTGAGCACAATCATGGTGCCTGAGGGCACGTCGAGGTGGTAACTGAGGTTCATCCCGATGAACCCGGAGACCGCGCCGATCAGGCTGGAGAGCCACAGCATGGTCGAGAAGCGGTTGGTGATCATCCGAGCGACGACTGCAGGAATGATCAGCGTGGCCGCGACCAAGGTCACGCCGATGATGCTCAATGTCGCCAGGATGGCCAGCGACAAGATGAGCATCAACAGGGCGTCGGTCCGGGCGACCTTGACCCCACTGACGTCAGCAACGTCGGGGTCAAAGGTGGCAAAGAGCAGCGCTCGATAGTTCAAGGCGATCACGACCACCGTGAAGATTGTGATGGCCGTAAGCGCCCACACGTCCCCGGAAGAGACACCGATGATGCTGCCAAACAGGGCAGCATCGAAGCTGGGACCTTTGCTGCCGTAGTAGGTCAGCAAGGCCACGCCGAGCGCAAACGACGACGTGGTGATCACTCCGATGGCGGCGTCGGCTCCAATGGCTCGACTGCGGGTGACCTTGTTGATCGCCAGCGCGGACGCGAGACCCCATATCCCGGCACCCAGGTAGTAGTTGACGTTGATCACTGAACTCGCAGCGAAACCACCGAAGATGGCGTGGGATAAACCGTGGCCGATGTAACTCATGCCGCGCAAGGTGATGTAGACCCCGATCAATCCGCACAGGCCGCCAGCCAAGGTCGCCACAAAGAGGCCTTTGGTGAAGAACGCGTAGGCAAACGGTGCGAGCAGGGTCTCCACTACGCGCTCGCGCTGTGTTCAGGGTTAGTCGGATGCTGAGCGTCCGTTCGATGCCCGGCGCCCAGGTAACGATCCAAGACGACCGGCATACCCAGATGTTCGAGCACTTCTACCGGGGCGCCGAAGGTCTGCTCCATGACCGACCCGTTGATGACCTGGTGGGGTGTGCCTTGGGCGATGATCGATGTATGCAGCGCCACCAGTTGCGGCAGGTGTGCCGCGACGCCGTTGAGGTCGTGGGTGGTCAACAAGATGGCTACACCTTCGGCATTGAGTTCGGCTAGGAGGTGCAGCATGTCGTGTCGACTGGTGACGTCCACGCCGGACGTCGGCTCGTCCATCAGCAACAACTTCGGCTGCCGTAACAAGGCGCGGGCAATGAACATGCGTTGCTGCTGCCCCCCGGAGAGTTCGCGGATGTGCCGGCGAGCAAGGTGACCGATCCCGAGGCGGTCCAAGACGGACGCCACGTCGGCTCGTTCAGCCCGCGTGGTCCACGGCCAAGCACGCCCCGAGCGGGCCATCAACACGCACTCGGTGACCGTCACCGGGAAGTTCCAGTTGACGGTCTCCAGTTGCGGGACGTACGCGACGGCGACGTCAGGGCGGCGGGTCACCGATCCGGTATGCGGTAGGGCCGTGCCCAATAACAGCCGCAACAACGTGGTCTTTCCAGAACCCGAGGGACCAACGATCCCTACGAAGTCGCGCTCGGCGACGCTGAAGGTGATGTCGTCCAGCACCGTCTCGCGGTCGTACGCGAACGATGCGCCGGACAGCGTGACGAGGTCAGCAGTGCCGGGTGGCTCTGGCGCGCGGGGGATGCTCACTGTGGGTATTCGGCGCCGTCAGGCACTTCGGACGTCAGATCCAGGGCTTCAAGTTCCGGAGCAGCGCCGCCGAGGCCGGAAATCATGGTGACGTAGTTGTAGCGCATCAAGCCAGCCCAGGAGTGCCCGGCTTCTCCGGGCTCGCCGGGCAGGTCGTCGTCGCGCAGCGTGTCTTCGTAGCGGGCGCCCGTCGCACTGCCGACCTCTTCGAGGACTTCGGAGGGGAAGACCTCGGAGCCGAAGATAACCGGAACGTCTTCGGCCTTCACTTGGTCAATGAGGGCGGCCACCTCTCGAGGGGTGGGGTCTTCGAAGTTCTGTGGCTGGATGGCGCCGATGACGGTCCAGCCGTACGTCTTAGCGAAGTAGGCGTAGGCGTCGTGGTAGGTCAACAGTTCCTTGTCGCCTTCGGGGATAGAGGCTTGGTCCGCTTCGAGGGCGTCGGCAAGTTCGGTGGTTTGGGCCTTGAACGCCTCGAAGTTCTCGTTGTAGGTCGACTGGCCGTCGGGATCGGCCTCGATCAGGGTGTCGCGGATGAGCTTCCCGTACTCGATGGCGTACGTGGGGTCGGTCCACAGGTGCGGGTTGGGCTTGCCCTCGTCTTCGGGGAAGGAGAAGTCGTAGATGTAGTCGCTCTCGGGCAGCACCTGCGTGCCGATCTCGACCAGCGTTGCGTCGTCGGCCATGTTGGCCTCGGCCAGATCCTTGGTGGGTTCCTCGAGTTTGAGGCCGTTGATGAAGACCACGTCGGCATCCGTTAACTGAGCTGCCGCACTCGGAGGCGGCTCGAAGGTGTGTGAGTTCGTGCCCTCAGGCACCAACCCGGTGATGGTGCCGCGCTCGCCCGCGATACTCGCAGTGATCGACGTGATGGGCGCGACGGTGGTGACGATGTTCAACCCGCCGCTCGCCGCGCCGCCGGTCGACGAATCGCTGTCGGGTGTCGAAGAATCCGAGCACGCACTGAGGACGAAGGTGGCGCTGGCGATCAACGACACTGCGGACGTCCGTGTGAAGTCTCGAGGGGTCATGGTTGCGAGGGTATGCGGTTTTGATGGTTATTGCGAACTATTCGCGATAACCATCCACTGAGTATGATGTGTCTCGGGAGCACCTGTGGAAGCATGTGTGCGACCGTCACGATGAGGCTCGGCCGTCACCCGGGTCATTTGATCGCCCCAGGAGGAGAATCCATGCCCATTGCAACGCCCGAGGTCTACGCGGACATGTTGGACCGAGCCAAGGCAGGTTCGTTCGCCTACCCGGCCATCAACGTAACCTCCAGCCAGGCTTTGAATGCTGCCATCCGCGGCTTCGCCGACGCGGGCAGCGATGGCATTGTGCAGGTGTCCACCGGGGGGGCCGACTATCTGTCCGGCTCCACCATCAAAGACATGGTGACCGGTTCACTGGCGCTCGCGGCATACGCCCACGAGGTGGCCAAGAAGTGGGACGTCAACATTGCCCTGCACACCGATCACTGCCCGCAGGACAAGTTAGACACCTTCGTCCGGCCCTTGATCGCAGCCTCCGCCGAGCGGGTGAAGAGCGGCGGTCTGCCCTACTTTCAGTCGCATATGTGGGATGGCTCTGCGACGCCGCTGGACGAGAACCTGCAGATCGCGCAGGACCTTTTGGCGAAGTGCGCCGAGGCCAAGATCATCCTCGAGGTCGAGATTGGGGTTGTCGGCGGTGAGGAAGATGGCGTCGACAACGAGGTCAACGACCAGTTGTACACCTCTGAGGATGACGCAATCGAGACCATCAAGGCGCTCGGTGACGGTTCGAGCGGTCGCTATATGACTGCGCTGACCTTCGGTAACGTGCACGGGGTCTACAAGCCCGGCAACGTGACGCTGCGCCCGGAGATCCTGAAGAAGGCCCAGGCCGCTGCAGCCAAGGAGTTGGGACTCGATGCGGACGCGCGCCCCTTCGATCTGGTCTTCCACGGCGGCTCGGGCTCCAGCGAGCAGGACATCTCCGACGCGGTCGACTACGGCGTCATCAAGATGAACGTCGACACCGACACCCAATACGCGTTCACTCGTCCGGTGGCCGGCTTCATGCTCGCCAACTTCGACAGCGTCTTGAAGATCGACGGCGAGGTCGGTAACAAGAAGTTCTACGACCCGCGCGCCTGGGGCCGTGAAGCGGAGACGTCGATGGCTGCCCGGGTGACCACTGCGTGTGAAAACTTGCGCTCTGCGGGCACCCACCAGTGAGCGACAACCTTCTCGGTATACCGAGCACCTACTTGTCGATCGATCCTGCGACCGGCGCTCTCGATCAGGGCGTCGACGCACGGCAGGCGGCGGCCGGTAACCCGACATCGTCGTTGGCGTGGGCGGTGCTGGCCGAGGATGCTCTGGCCGACAATTTGGACGTCGAGGCGTATGCCTTTGCCCGCACGGGCTATCACCGCGGGTTGGATGCCCTGCGCAAATCCGGTTGGCGTGGTCAGGGCCCGGTGCCCTGGTCGCACGAACCCAACCGAGGCTTCTTGCGGGCCCTTGGCGCACTTGCCAAGGCTGCGGATCGCATCGGTGAAGACGACGAGCACCGTCGCTGCGCTGACTTTTTGCGTGACTCGTCGGCAGATGCCGCACGCGCGCTAGACCTGTAGGGGAGCATCTCATGCCAGGAATTGTGCTGATCGGTGCCCAGTGGGGTGACGAAGGCAAGGGCAAAGCGACGGACTTGCTCGGGAGCAGCGTCGACTACGTCGTGAAGTTCAACGGGGGTAACAACGCGGGCCACACCGTGGTCATCGGCGACGAGAAGTATGCGCTGCACCTGTTGCCGAGTGGGATTCTGACCCCGTCGGTCATCCCGGTGATCGGCAACGGAGTCGTCGTGGACGTCTGTGTGCTGATCGAAGAGTTGGACGCTCTCGAGGCGCGCGGTGTGGACACCTCGAAGTTGCTCATCAGCGGAAACGCACACGTTATTCCGGCTTACAACCGCGTGATCGACAAAGTCGCCGAGCGCTTCCTGGGTTCGCGCAAACTCGGCACCACCGGGCGCGGGATCGGCCCGACGTATGCAGACAAGATGAACCGCGTCGGCATCCGCATGCAGGACCTGTACGACGAGTCGATCCTTCGCCAAAAGGTCGAGGCCGCATTGGTGATGAAGAACCACGTGCTGCTGAAGGTCTATAACCGTCGGGCCGTCGAGGTCGAAGAGGTCATGGACGAACTGCTGCGGTATGTCGAGCGGTTGCGCCCGATGGTCACCGACACCTCGCGTGTGCTCAACGACGCTCTCGATGAGGGCAAGACCGTTTTGTTTGAAGCGGGCCAGGCGACGTTGCTCGATGTCGACCACGGCACGTACCCCTTCGTCACGTCCTCGAGTGCGACCTCAGCGGGCGCTTGCACCGGGTCAGGTGTGGCTCCGACTCGGATCGACCGGGTGATCGCGATCCTGAAGGCGTACTCGACGCGTGTTGGTGAGGGTCCGTTCCCGACGGAGTTGCACGATGACTCTGGTGAGTTCTTGCGCACCACGGGTGCTGAATTTGGGACGACCACGGGTCGCCCGCGACGCTGCGGCTGGGTCGATGCTGTAGTCGGCCGCTACGCGCAGCGGATCAACGGAGTGACCGACTTTGTGGTCACCAAGTTGGACGTGCTCACGGGCTTGGACACCATCCCGATCTGTGTGGCCTACGACGTGTTCGGTACGCGGCACGACGAAATGCCGGTCAGCCAGAGCGACTTCCACCACGCCACGCCGATTTACGAAGAGATGCCCGGGTGGCCGGAGGACATCACCGGATGCCGCGAGTTCGACGAGCTTCCGCAGGCTGCGCAGGACTACATCAACCGTCTCGAAGAGCTCATCGGTGCGCGTATCTCGGCGATCGGCGTCGGCCCCGGTCGCGAAGAAGTCATCCGCCGCCACGACCTCCTAGAAAACACCTCCTCCGCCATTCGCTAAGCAAACGCCAGGCGTGGTCGGAGGTGATGTATGGTTACATCACTATGCAGCGCACTCAGATATCGCTCACGGATGAGGAGCGACGGCTCCTGGATGACGAGGCCGCCCGCACCGGACGATCAATCGCCGCCTTGATCCGGGAGGCCGTGCAGTCGGTTTACGGCGATCAGCGATCGAGTATCGAGGACTTGGCTGCCATGCGTCAGGCTTTCGGCTCCTGGCGCTCGTCGGACGTCGATGGGGAGCAGTGGGTCGAGGGCCTGCGCTCCGGGTCGCGGCTACACCGCAGTCCATGAGTGTCGTTGTCGACACGTCCGTGCTGATCGACTATCTGCGCGGAAACGAATTAGCCGCACACGTGCTCGAGCGCGAACGCAGCCTCGCGCCCTTGGTGGCTAGCGAATTCGCCAGACTCGAGGTGTTGGCAAGGATGCGTCCGAGCGAGGAAGCCGAAACGCGAGGCTTGATGTCTGCGCTGGTATGGCACCCTGTCGACGAATCGGTTGCGGAAGCGGCTGGTGTCTTGGGGCGAAAGTGGCTCAAGAGTCACTGGGGAATCGATGGGGCTGACCTAGCCGTGGCAGCGACCGCCCTTCTGACTGACAGTCGCCTGTTGACGCGTAATGTCAAGCACTTCCCGATGTTCCCGGGCCTGGAGTGCCCATACTGACGATTGGGCGACGCGATCCAATTGTCTGCCCGGTGCAGGGCTGCCGTCTTTGTCGGGTCCGGGAAAAACTCCTTCCCGTCGATCCATACGGGCACCACGTTCGAAGTCGAGTTGAGGAGCGCGATCCCTCTCGAGTAGTCCTGCGCTATGGCTACGACCTTTTTGGTACCCGACTCGATGAGATGCCGGTCAATGAGAGCGACTTCCACGACCTCCTGGAGAACACGTCTTCCGCCATTCGCTACGTCGCCCAAACCGGCGCGGGAAGTCGAAAGGTTCTGATGTGGCGGTTCGCTCGTTTCGTTAGGTCGTGTGGCGAGGCACTATTCTCTGCCCCCGATAGCGGGGCAGTGCCCCAACACCGGGGGCAGAGAATAGTGCCTCGCCGTCACCACTAGCCCCTTGCGAGCGTCGCTTCGTCCACAGCCCTACCGCCATCCGCGCCTCGTCCCCAGATGTCTATGCGCAAGACCGCCGCACCCCCTGTTTTGGCACTTTTGATCCATGACAGTTCATGTGAAAGGCACGGGGCCACTGCGGCCAACGTTTGCCGCGGACCTTGCGCGCGCCCACCAGTTCGCCGACGTTGCGGTGATCGTCGGGCTGGTCTTTCGGCGTCATCGGGGCGCTGTGGGAATGTCGCAACGGGCCTATGCGCAGTGGCGAGGCTGGAGCAAAGGTCGTCAAGGACGGCTCGAGGGTAGTGCAGGAGATCAGCGCCTTGACGAGATCGTATGTGCGTTGCGGGGTACTGGCTATCGGCTAGCGCTTATTCACGAGGGTGACGAGATTGCCCCACCCGCAGTAGGTGCTTCCAGGGACACCGACACTGGCGAACGTGCGGCCCTCAGTGACCTCAGACGCCTCAGTGACCTCAGACACCTCAGTGACCTCGGGAACCGCGAGGCTATCGCAGCCTCGGTTGTCGCTGCATCCGACTGGGACAGCACCGAGTTCGTCGCGAAAGATGAGGCTGGTCGCAAATTCCCGGCCCACAAGAAGGTTAGGCGTACAACAGATCCCCCTTTGTGGTGGATGTTCCGTTACTCCACGTCGAGGGGAATCTGGCCGGAATGGACGACCGCTGAGTAACGGCGATTGCCGACCGGTGGCGACGAAAGGGACGACTACTGCTGGGCGAGTGCGCGTTCGATGACGCCGCAGTGGGCGGAGGCCAGTTCGTCGAAGGTGAGCGAGAAAAGCTCATCGATGACGAGCGCGTCGCCGCCGGTTTCGCCGATGCGAGCCACAGACTGCGACTGCTCGGCGCACAGCGATTCGAAGGCATCCGCGTCCTCATCGGAGACGGTCACCACGGCGCGCGCCACGCTTTCGCTGAACAACAACGTGAAGGCGTCGATGTTGTCCCGGCTCGCCACGTCGCGCAGGTTGATCGTGCCACCGACGCCGTCGCGGAGCGCGCATTCAGCCAAGGCAACGCTCAGGCCGCCTTCGGAGAGATCGTGCGCTGAGCGCACCAGGGCGGCCGAGGTAGCCGCTGCCATGGTGCTGGCCAAGGTCACTTCAGCGTCCAGATCGACCTTCGGAGGCACACCGCCGAGGTGGTCGTGGGCAACCTGCGCCCAGAGCGACCCGTCGAGCTCATCGCGGGTTGCCCCGAGCAAGAAGACAACGTCCTGACCGGCCCAACCGCTGCGATTGCGATCAGCCACGTCGTCCATCACGCCCAGGACAGCAACAAGCGGCGTCGGGTGGATAGCCACGTCGCCGGTCTGGTTGTAGAACGACACGTTGCCGCCAGTCACCGGGATGCCGAACTCGACGCAGCCGTCGGCCAAGCCCGTCACAGCTCGCTCGAACTGCCACATCACACCGGGGTCCTCAGGAGAGCCGAAGTTCAAGCAGTCGGAAACGGCCGCAGGCACGCCACCGGCCACCGCTACGTTGCGGTAGGACTCAGAGAGGGCAAGTTGCACCCCGGCATACGGGTCTAGCTGAGCGAACCTGCCGTTGCAGTCGGTGGAGACAACCACCCCACGTCCGGTCTCCTCATCGACCCGCACCACACCTGCGTCATCAGGCATGCCCTGAGCGGTGTTTCCCCGCACATACCGGTCGTATTGCTGGGTCACCCACGTCGGGTCGCACCCGTTCGGTGAGGCCAAAATGTCGAGCAGAGCCTGCTTCAACTCCGGCCCTTCAATGGGCGCCGGCAGGCCAAAGGCTGTGTCAGCGATTTGCGCGTCCAGGTATGCCGGACGCTTCAGTGGCCGCTGGTAGACCGGGCCGTCGTGGGCCACCGAGCGCGGCGGCACGTCAACGATGAGCTCCGCGCCCCAGAAGACCTGCAGGGTGGTGCCGTCGGTGACGTCGCCCAGCACGGTGGCTTCGACGTCCCAGCGCTCTGCGATGGCCATGAACTCCTCGATCTTGGAGGGCTCAACGACCGCCATCATCCGCTCCTGGGACTCCGACATGAGGATCTCTTCGGGGGACAACGTCGAATCGCGCAGCGGCACCCGGTCCAGGTGGATCGACATGCCACCGTCACCGTTGGAGGCCAATTCACTGGTCGCGCAGCTAAGCCCAGCCCCACCCAAGTCCTGGATTCCGGCCACGACGTGCCCGGCATACAGGTCAAGGCAGCACTCGATGAGCACCTTTTCAGCGAACGGATCGCCCACCTGCACGGCAGGCCGTTTGGCCGGGCCGGTGGAACCGAACGTCTCCGAGGCCAGCACGGACACCCCCCCGATGCCGTCGCCGCCGGTCTTGGCGCCAAAGAGCACCACCAGGTTTCCGACCCCTTCGGCGGACGCAAGGTGAATGTCCTCAACCCGCATCGAGCCCACACACAAGGCGTTGACCAGCGGGTTGCCCTGATAACAGGAGTCGAACTCCAACTCCCCGCCGATGTTGGGCAGCCCCAGGCAGTTGCCGTAACCGCCAACCCCAGCCACGACACCCGGCAGCACCCGAGCGGTGTCGGGGTGGTCGAGCGCACCAAGGCGCAGCGCATCCATCACGGCGATCGGGCGTGCACCCATGCTCATGATGTCGCGCACGATGCCGCCGATGCCGGTGGCTGCACCTTGGTAGGGCTCGATGTAGCTCGGGTGGTTGTGGCTCTCGACCTTGTAGGTCACCGCCCAGCCGTCACCGATGTCGACAACGCCGGCGTTTTCGCCGATCCCCACCAGCAGATTCTCGCGCATCGCGTCGGTGGTCTTGTCACCGAATTGGCGCAGGTGCACCTTCGACGACTTGTAGGAGCAGTGCTCTGACCACATGACCGAATACATCGCGAGCTCAGCGCTCGTCGGTCGGCGACCCAGGATCTCGCGGATCCGCGCGTACTCGTCGGATTTCAGGCCCAATTCAGACCACGGTTGCTCGACGTCTGGCGAATCGCCGGCGGCCTGGACGGTGTCGATGCCGATCATGGCGACACCAAAGACTTTAAGGCCGAGGTGAAGAAACCCAAACCGTCCATGGAGGGGCCGTAGCCCGCCTCTACGCAGTGTTCGGGGTGCGGCATCAAGCCCACAACGTTGCCTGCCGCGTTGCTGATGCCCGCGATCTCACGACGCGATCCGTTCGGGTTACCTCCCACATAGCGAGCCACCACGCGGCCCTCGCCTTCTAGTTCGTCCAGGGTGTGCTCGTCGGCCATAAAACCGCCCTCGCCGTTCTTCAACACGATGGTGATCTGCTGACCGGTCCCGAAGTCGCTGGTCCACGCCGTGTCGGTGCGCTCGATGCGAAGGAGTTGGTCGCGACATACGAACTGTTGGTGGTCGTTGCGCACCAACGCCCCCGGTAGTAAGTGCGACTCGCACAGCACCTGAAAGCCGTTGCAGATGCCGAGCACCGGCATGCCACCACGGGCGGCCGGGATCAGCGCTTCCATCACCGGCGAGAACCGAGCGATGGCGCCAGCGCGCAGGTAGTCGCCGTAGGAGAAACCTCCCGGCAGCACCACCGCATCCACGCCGCGCAGGTCCTCTTCGCCGTGCCACAGCGGCACCGGCTCCGCGCCCGCCAAGCCGATGGCCCGCAGCGCGTCGTGGTCGTCGAGCGACCCCGGGAAGGTGACCACCCCGATCAACATGGCGGTCCCGGCCGGGCAGAGCCAATATCCTGCTGCGCCCGGACAGAACCGACATCCTGCTGCGCCCGGACAGAGATGACGTCTTCGATCACCGGATTGCTCAGCAGCGTGACCGCAGCCTGCTGCGCGGCCACGAGGTGGTCTTGGGTGACCTCTCCGTCGACTTCGAGTGTGAATCGCTTGCCCTGACGGACCTCGGTGAAGCCGCTGATGCCCATCCGGGTCAGCGCCCCTGACACCGCCTGACCCTGGGGGTCCAGGATTTCGTGCTTGGGCATGACATCGACAATGACAGTTCCCATTAGGGCCGTCACTCCTCAATCGGGGAGGTAGAAGACTTCGGTCAGGGCCATTCCCGCGAGGGTCGGCGCGAGAAGAGTCTACGCAATATTGGGGTCGAACTCGGCCCCCGTCAGCGTCTCGAAAGCCTCGACGTATCGCGCCCTGGTGGTGGCCACGACCGACGGCGGCAACGCGGGTGGCTCCTCGCCGCTGTTGCGGTCCCACCCGCTCTCTTCGCCGGTAAGCCAATCCCGGAGCACCTGCTTGTCGTATGACGTCTGCTGACGGCCCGGCTGCCACTGCGAGGCTCGCCAAAACCTGGACGAATCAGGGGTCAAGACTTCGTCAGCCAAGATGAGTCGCACCTGATGCGGGTCGATCTGCACCCAGTCGATGGTGCCGTCTTCGCGTAGCGCGTCCGTTGGACACTCTCCCGGGTCGATCCCGAACTCGACCTTGGTGTCGGCCACGATGATGCCGCGCTCACGGGCGATCTGGTTGGCGCGGATCAAGATCGCCAAGGTCAGGTTGCGTGCTGCCGACGCGAGGGCCGGCCCGATCAGCACCTCCACCTCGGCATACGTCATGGGTTGGTCGTGCTCCCCGGTTGGGGCCTTGGTGCTGGGGGTAAAGATGGGTTCGGGCAACTCCGAGCCGTCCACCAGACCCTCCGGCAGTTTGACGCCACTGACCGCGCCGCTCTCGCGGTATTCGGCGAGGCCGCCGCCCGTCAGATACGCCCGGGCGATGCATTCCACTGGCAGCATGGCCAGCCGGTGCACGTACATCCCACGTCCGCGCACCTCGTCAGGCACGGTGGTCGAGGCGAGATGGTTGGCGCACAGATCTCCGAGTTGGTCTAACCACCACAGCGACATTTGGGTCAGCACGATGCCTTTGTCGGGCACTGGCGAGTTGAGCACAAAGTCGTAGGCCGAGATGCGGTCTGAGGCCACCAGGAGCATCTGTTGGTCGTGGGCCAACCCGGTTTGCGGGTCTAGCGGCGCGTACAGCTCGCGCACCTTGCCTGCATACAACGGGACGTGCCCGTCGACCTGCATCGAGATGTATGCCGGCCCGCTGGCCTGCTCAGCGATGTCGCGTCGGTAGTGAGACCCATCGAACCGAATATGGTTGATGGCTTGGTAGGCGCGCGATCGAGCCATAGCCAATGTGTCGCCGGTGGCCACGACCGACAGCACGCGACCACCGCACACCACTAGCGAAGGCTCGACGCCTTCGCTGGTGTCCTTAAAGGCAGTGCCCGCGTGCAACACGTGCACTCCCTCAACCTGCTCGGCGCGTTCGAGACCGGTAATGACCGATCCAAGCTGCGGGGCCTCGGGATAGCCCTGAGCGGCAAGGACCACGGTCACTGATGCGTCGGAGCGCCAAACCAACGGAACGAACTCTGCCAGTTCGCCGGTCGCAGCGGCCATAAGAAGAGGGGCCAACGGAGTCTGCAGCAGCGCCAACACCGACTGGGTTTCCGGGTCGCCGAACCGGGCGTTGAACTCGACCACTCGTGGCCCAGCCTCGGTCAGGGCGAGCCCGATGTAGAGCACCCCCACGAACGGCGTTCCACGCTTGGCCATCTCGGCGATCGTCGGCGCAGCAACCCGGTCGAGCACCTCCTGCACCAAGCCGGGTGCGAGTTCGTCGATCCAGGGAAGGGGACTGTAGGCACCCATGCCGCCGGTGTTGGGCCCCTGGTCGTCGTCGCGCAACCGTTTGAAGTCTTGCGCCGGTTGTAGGGCTCGCACCGTGATGCCGTCGGTGATGCAGAACAGTGACACCTCGGGGCCATCCAAGAACTCTTCGATGACCACCACGCCACCTGGCTTGTCGAGGCAGGACAGCCCATGCGCTAACGCCGCATCGATGTCTTCGGTCACCACCACACCCTTGCCGCCCGCGAGACCGTCGTCTTTGACCACGAAGGGAGGCACCGTCGCATCGAGCGCATCCTGCACCTGCTCGGAAGTGGTGCACACCTGAGCGCGAGCGGTGGGTACGTCGGCAGCAGCCATCACCTCTTTAGCGAAGGCTTTACTTCCCTCCAGGTGAGCAGCGGCGGCGCTGGGTCCAAAGCAGACGAACCCTGCTTCGCGTACGTCGTCGGCAACGCCAGCGACCAGGGGGGCCTCCGGCCCGATGACGACCAGGTCGATCTCGTGGTCGCGAGCGGCCGCAATCACTGCGGCCGAGTCACTGGGGTCCGAGACCCCTGATAGGCACACGACGCGGTCGTCATCTATCGCCGCGATTCCTGGGTTACCAGGTGCCGCAACGACTTTGACCACGTCAGGATCGCTGTGGAATGCATGGACGAGTGCGTGCTCACGGGCGCCGCTGCCAATAACCAGAACCTTCACAGGGCAAACCCTAGTCAGCCGCGGCGATCACGAGGTTGTGCTCACTCATGAACTGAACGTAGACCTCGGTGGTGACATACCCGTCGCGAGGTCTGCAGGCGTTAGGTGGTGTGGCCCTCCTAGAAGGCAGGGGGGGCATTCTCCCAGGAGGGCCACACATGGGGCAGGGTCGTCCGATGTCGTGGGGGGACGTCATCGGATGACTCGCACAATCCCCATCCGGTGCAAGCACCGGCTCCTCAAACTGTGCCACGTCAGAGACATATCACCAACTCCCATGTCAAGAGAGACGGCTTACCCTCATCGGTCAATTGCTGCGACAGATGCCGAGAGTTAGGTCTGAGGCTGCGCATCGGTAGCATGAACGCTTTGTGGCTGTCCCGTCGAGTTCTCAATCTGTGACTCGCGAGGCTCCTTATGGCTGGAAGGATTGATCGTTGGTGAGTGCGCCAGAGCGGGACGTCGTCGCGTCGGAAATCGCCGGTGAACAACGTCACGTGGACCTCGTCTATCGCGAACTCGTGAAGGCGGGGGTGCGGGTTGAACTCATCCACGCGGAGGGGCTAGCGCGGGGAACCACCGAGCGGGCTGGCACGGGGGAGCCCCGTGAAGAAGAAATGACGGGGCTCTTCGAGCGTGACGCCCTCGTGTTCGCGGCAACCAAGCGACGCGCCACGCTCCAAAACCAGCATGAGGGTTTGGTCTTTGGCCGGCTCGATCTGGGCGTCGAGTCGTCCGAGCGCGAGGTCCGATACATAGGCCGACTCGGGGTACGGGACGACGAATACGACTCACTGGTCATCGACTGGCGCGCGCCTGCGGCCGCTCCGTTCTACCGGGCAACCCCGGTGCAGCCCCACAACGTCATCCGTCGCCGGGTGCTGCGCTGCCGTGGGGTCGACGTCGTCGGAGTCGAGGACGACCTTATGGTCACCGACGCGCCGGACGACATCGTCGTGGTTGGGGACGGTGCCCTGCTCGCGGCGTTGACCCGCAGTCGAGGTGCACGTATGCGCGACATCGTGGCCACCATTCAGCAACACCAAGACGAAGTCATTCGGGCACCCGCCCGCGGCGTCACCGAGATCACCGGCGGCCCGGGCACCGGCAAGACCGTCGTGGCCCTGCACCGAGCGGCCTACCTGTTGTATGCCGACCGTCGCCGTTTCGAAGCCGGCGGAGTGCTGGTGGTGGGGCCGTCGGCCGGATACACGGCATACATCGAGCGCGTTTTGCCTTCGCTCGGCGAGGACAGCGTCACGCTGCGCTCCCTCGGCGACGTCGTCGGGGGCATCACCGCGACCCGACTCGACACCCCAGCGGTCGCGGCCATCAAGGGCTCGTTGCGGATGAGGGGCGTGCTGACACGACTCATCCGTCACCCGATACCTGACGGCCCAACAACGCTGCGCTGCTTCGTGTCAGGTCAGGCGATCCGTCTCGAAGCACGCGAACTGAACCGCGCACGCACAGCGGTGTTGCGCAAGCACCACCGCAACACCGGGTATGAGGCCGCCACCGTTGCTTTGGCCGAAGCCGCGTGGGCCCAGGTTGGCGGGCCAGAACTGAACCGAGCCGAGTTTTTCGCCAAGTTTGAGGACTCCCGAGACGTCGAAGCCTTCGCCTCCGCGTGGTGGCGGCCTGTCGATGCACGGGAAGCGCTGCGCTGGTTGACCGACGACGCGGTGGCGGCTGCCGCCTCCGGTGGGGAACTTAGCCGCGAGGAGATCGCCGCGTTGGCGGAGTCGATGCGCCTCGCCGAGTCTGACGGCTCGTGGAGCGTGGCCGACGTCGCCTTAATCGACGACCTCGCCGAAAAACTTGGCCCGGTGGTGAGTTCGCGCCCGGCCGATCGCGAGTTCTACGAGATCGAAGAGATGGACGAAGAAGCCCAACGCAACATGGTCGCCACCAAGATCGACCGCTCCGGCGGCAATCGTTCGGGAAGTTCCGGGGGCACCGATCGGGGGACGGCCTACGAGCGGGTTTCGCGGGACCCGTTGCGCCGCCTCATGGTCGGCAGCCTCACCCCAGCGGATGAGTTTGCGCACGTGCTCGTTGACGAATCCCAAGACGTGTCGCCGATGCAATGGCGAATGTTGGCTCGTCGTGGCCGGTGGGCATCCTGGACCGTCGTGGGTGACAATGCCCAAGCGTCGTGGGGCGACCTCGCCGAGTCCGCTGCCGCCCGGGAAGAGGCCTTCGGCCGCTCACCGAGACGCGCCTTCCATATGGACACCAATTACCGCAACGCCCGCGAGATCTTCGAAGTCGCCGAGGCGATGATTCGCGAGCACGTTCCGGACGCGGACATACCCAACGCCGTCCGGGAGACCGGTCATCACCCGAGCGACCGCACGGTGCCAGTGGCCGACTGGGAGGAGGCCCTTCGAGCAAGCATCGACGAGGCATTGGACCAGGTCGATGGATCTGTGGCGATCATTACCCCGCAGCGATGGGCTGCCGATGCCGCGCGCGTAGCGGGTGAGGTCGCCGTCGAGGCTGGGCGGGCTCGCGTGGTGGTCGTCGACCCCCTGGCTAGCAAGGGGTTGGAATACGACGCGACGATCGTGCTCGACCCGGACGAGATTGTGGCGCGCGCTCCGGGTGGTGCGCGGGTGCTCTACGTCGTCTTGACGCGTGCGGCCCACCGGATGGCCGTCTTGCGACCGGCGTGAGCGACCCGGGATCGACCTGGGGACAACGGACCGCCACCGTCAGTGCGTGGGACTAGGGTCACTGGAGTGAGCACCGCCCTGTACCGCCGATACCGCCCGGAGTCCTTCGCCGACGTCATCGGACAAGAGCACGTTACCGAGCCCTTGATGCAGGCTCTGAAGTCGGAACGGGTCAACCATGCGTACCTGTTCAGCGGGCCTCGCGGCTGCGGTAAGACGACGAGCGCTCGCATCCTGGCGCGCTGCCTTAACTGTGAACAAGGGCCGACGCCCACTCCGTGTGACGTTTGCGATTCGTGCGTGGCGTTGGCGCGCGGAGGCAGTGGCTCGATTGACGTGATCGAGATTGATGCGGCCAGTCACGGTGGTGTGGACGATGCTCGTGATCTGCGGGAGCGGGCCGCTTTCGGCCCCGCACAGGCGCGGTACAAGGTCTACATCATCGACGAAGCCCACATGGTCACGCCGCACGGCTTCAACGCGCTGTTGAAGGTGGTTGAGGAGCCCCCGGAGCACGTGAAGTTCATTTTCGCCACGACCGAGCCGGAGAAGGTGTTGTCGACGATTCGGTCGCGCACCCACCACTACCCGTTCCACTTGGTGCCGCCCGCGCGGCTGACGACGTACCTGGAGCAGGTGTGCGAGTCAGAAGGGGCAAAGGTCGAAGCCGGGGTGCTCTCGTTTGTGACCCGTGCCGGTGGGGGTTCGGTGCGTGACTCGCTTTCGGTGCTCGATCAGTTGATTTCGGGGGCCGATGACCAAGGGCTCACCTACGAGCGCACGGCGTCGCTGCTGGGCTTCACCGACAACGAACTGCTCGACGCGGTGGTGCTGGCGGTGGCGGCACGCGACGCCGCGAGCGTCTTCACCCAGGTCGACAAGGTGATGGAGTCGGGGCACGATCCACGCCGTTTCGTCGAGGATTTGCTCGAGCGATATCGCGACCTGATCGTGCTGCTCGCCGTCGGCGACCGGGGAGCCGGCTTGCTGCCGGGGGCACCGCAGGACCACGTCGAGCGTATGCAGCACCAAGCCCACTCCTACGGCGCCGCGTCGCTGACTCGCTGCGCAGACGTGGTGAGTCACGGCCTGGCCGAGATGACCGGCGCAGTCTCCTATCGGCTGCTGCTCGAGCTTATTTGTGCTCGGCTTCTGCTGCCGGGGGCCGCTGGTGAGCAGGGGTACGGCGCACGCCTGGATCGCATCGAACGTCGCCTGACCGTCGCAAACGAACAACCCTCTGCACGCTCCGCCGCGCCGCACAGCCCCGCACCCCGCCCTCAACAGGTTCCCGCTGCACCACCACAACCCGTCGAGCCACAACCCGTCGAGCCACAACCCGTCGAGCCACGACCCGTCGAGCCACGACCCGTCGAGCCACAACCCGTCGAGCCAGCGCCGGTTGTACGCGAGCCCGTCGAGGATGCGCCCATCGAGCCCGAGTTCAGAGAACCGGAGTTCACGCCGACGCCGACGCAGGACTCGGCGACCACGGGTGTCATCGACACCGACGCTATCCGTCGCGCGTGGCCGGAGGTGCTCGACAAAGTTCGGGCCATCCGCAAGGTCACCTGGAGTTTCGTGTCGGTCAACACCAAGATCGTCGATTTCGACGGACAACGGTTGCTGTTGCAAATCGACACCGCTGGCCAAGCGGAAACCTTCCGTCGAGGAAGTCACGGTGAAGTCGTACGCCAGGCCCTTATTGAAGCCATCGGGGTCGACACCTTGGTCGAGAGCACCGTGGCCAATGGCGATACCCCAGCCCCGAACGAACCGCGCCGTGGTCGCACCCGCGCTCCTGACCCCGCGCCGCGCAGCAACACCCCCGCAGATACCCCCGCGCGCAACGCCCGTCCCGAAGGATCCCCGAGGGGTAATGCGCAGGCTCGACCTTCTCGCACGCCGCAAGCCCCTAGTCAGCAGGTATCGGAGCGCTCGCGGGCAGGGCGCGATGAGAGCGCAGCCTGGGGTCAGGGCACCTCCTCGCAGGCACCCTCATGGGCCCAAAGCTCCAGCGAGCAACCCGACACCGGGCCGTCCCAGACCGTCACGTCATCGTCTATCGCGGCGCCACGACCAGGCGGCAACATTCCGGCGCAGGACGACGACGACCTCGAGAACTCCACTACGGTTGGCCAGTCGGTCATCGAATCCGTCTTGGGCGGCACGGTCATCGCCATTGACGACCCCTCACAACGATGAAAGGGGGCAGGCATTCTCTATAAGGCCCTGCACCTCACTGTCCGCCCAGCCGCGCTGGCGCTGTGGCGGCCCCGGATCATCGGTGCCGAGAATGTTCCCCCAACCGGGCCGGTCATATTGGCCAGTAACCACCTGTCGTTTGCCGACAGCGTCGCCATTCCTATCGTCTCTCCACGGCACGTGGCCTTTTTGGCTAAGTCGGAGTACTTCACCGGCACGGGCTTCGATGGCTGGGTCAACCGCACGTTCTTCACCTCGATCGGCTCGATACCGGTTAACCGCGACCACGCTCGCGCGGCCCAAGAGTCGCTCGACCTGGCGCTTGCGCACCTCAAGAGCGGCGGTGTCTTCGGTATCTACCCTGAAGGCACCCGATCCCGTGACGGTCGCCTCTACCGTTTTCGCACCGGGGTTGCCTGGTTGGCGTTGCAAGCCCAGTGCCCGGTGGTGCCGGTGGCGCTGCACGGGACGTCTGAGTTGATGCCGGTTGGGGCGCGGCTGCCTCGAGTCCGCCAGTTCACGGTCGAGTTTGGGAAACCCATCGACGTCGCGCAGCGGTATGCCGGGGGGCCAGCAGGGCGGGCGCGGCGAGAGGTAGCCAACGAGATCTACGAATCGGTGTTGGCCATGAGCGGCCAGGAACCTGCCGACGACTTCAACCAGCGCCAACCCGAGGGCACCTAGGTTTAGATAAGCACCATCCACGGGGTGGCGGTGCACACCTTCGTGGCCCATCGGCATACAGTCATGGCTGTGTATGAAGGCGTGGTGCAAGACCTTATCGACGAACTCGGACGGTTACCGGGTATCGGCCCCAAGAGCGCTCAGCGGATCGCGTTCCATTTGTTGACCGCAGACCCCGAAGACGTCACCAATCTCGCGACCGCTCTAGGACAGATCAAAGAGCGTGTCCGTTTCTGCGAACAGTGCGGGAACGTGGCCGAGCAAGAGTTGTGTCGCATCTGCCAGGACCCTCGCCGTGATCCCACCCTGATCTGCGTGGTCGAGCAGTCGCAAGACGTCGCGGCGATCGAGCGCACTCGCGAGTTCAGCGGTCGCTATCACGTGCTCGGCGGCGCCATCAACCCGATGGGCGGCGTGGGGCCTGATGATCTGCGAATCAAGGAGTTGCTGACCCGCCTCGCTGACGGCACCGTCACCGAGGTGATCATCGCCACCGATCCCAACCTCGAGGGCGAGGCTACGGCAACCTATTTGGCCCGCCTCTTGAGGTCTATCGAGGTTCGGATCAGCCGATTGGCCTCGGGACTCCCGGTCGGCGGGGACTTAGAGTATGCCGACGAGGTCACGCTCGGCCGCGCGTTCGAAGGCCGCCGGCTGATCGAGGCCTGACGTGGCTAGCAACGTCTAGCGACGCTTCTTGGTTTGCCAGCTCGCGGACGTGGGTAGACGCTCGGGGTGCGCCACCGCGAGTTCGTTGGGGTTGGTGTCCGGGTCGATCGGGGCACCGGAGCGGTACGTTGCCCGGCCGAGGGTGTTGCTGGCCACCGAGGACATGATGATGAACCCGGCAATGGCCACCGCAGCCTTGATCAGGTCGATCCAGTCCATCCCAACCTCGTTGACGTGGTTGAGGTAGGCCGCGAGCACGATGGCAGGGACGCCGAGCCCCGTCGCCGGGCTGAGTACGTTGATCCGGCTCAGAGCGTCGTCTACGCGCAGCATGGCTACTGCGCTGATGAGCACACAGAGCGCTCCGCCGATGGCGAGAAAGCCCACGATGATGGTGATGGCCAGATGCATCAGCGACGCCCCCTAGTGAGGATCCGTGCGAGGGCGACGGTCGCCAAAATGCCGAACAGTGCCGAGACCGATGCGACGTCAAACAGCACGGCCGTGTCCCGCACCATCGCGGTGGCGACAAAGATCGAGATCGCACAGAAGTAGATAAGGTCACTGACGGCGGCCGAGGTGGCCTCGTCGGTGGAGGTCAAGAGACGGGCGATGCCGCATAGGGCGGCAATGGTCAAGATGACGACGGTGGTCACCACGATGATGGTCATGGTGACCTCTTCGCTGTGCCGCCGTCGGGCAGCGGTCCGCTGCGGGTCGCCCTCAGGAGTTTGGCTTCCATCACGCTCAACTCATCCAACAACTCTTGACGATTCGAGGAGTACATCGAGTGCACGAAGAGACTGGCCGGAGCGTGAGCCATCGCCGGGGCGATTCCGATGGTGATAGTGCCCGGGGTGATGGTGATCGACGAGGCCATGATCGTGATTTCGGCGTCCGTCTCGCAGCGCAACGGGAACTCCACGATCATCGGGGTCGCTTTCTTGCCGGGAGTAAAGGCATCTACGGCCACCGTGGCGGTCCCGGCCACGACCTCCCAGGCAATGAAAGCGGCATACCCGATGCTGGGCAGAGGATTCAGTCTCATCCGAGCACCGCCGTCACGTAGGGCTCAAGGTTCGTGAGGTTGTCTGCGGCGCGCTGCGCGACGGGGATGAGCGTGCCCGCCAGAACGAAAAAGACCAACTGCACGCCCACCAGGAACGCACCAGGTGCGGCAAGGTTCCAACGAACCTTCAGATCCCTCGGCAGCGGCACCCGCTTAGCGCGGCCACCGTTGGGGTCCTCTGGGCGGTAGTTCTCCATCGACGGCCCCCAGAACACCCCAGACCACAGTCGCTGCATCGCAAAGAGCGTGCCCACAGCGGCCACGCACACCACGGTGATGTAGAACCACGCCTGCCAGCCACCGGCACCCGCAGCAGCCTGCAGCAGACCGATCTTGGCGAAGAAGCCGGTCGAGGGCGGCAGGCCGACCAGGGACAGCAGCGCAAAGGCGTAGACCACGGCGATCCACGGATCGCGTCGAGCGAGCCCGGCGAGGCGTTCGTATCGACCGCTGCCGTAGGTCTGCTCGATAGCGCCTGAGGTCAGCAACAAAGCGGCCATGGTGACGATGTGGTGGATCATGTAGAAGATGCCGGCGGCCAGCGAGAACTGGGTGAAGATCGCCAGGCCGACCAGGATGTGACCGACTCCGGCGACCATCTGCCAGGACAGTGCCCGGCGCATAATGTGTTCACCGAAGGTGCTGAAGGAGCCGACGAGGATGGTCAGCGCCACCGCGATCGCGATGATCGGGGCCCAGGGTGCCTCACCTTCGTACGTGGTGGAGTAGATGCGGTAGATCCCGTAAAGGGCCACCTTGGTGTGCACCGCCGAGAACAACGCCATGATGCCGGCAGAGGTCGCCGGATACGTCCGCGGGAGCCATCCGTGGATCGGTGCCACGCCAGCCTTGATCGCCAACGCCAAGAGGATCACGGCCACGGCAAAGCCGATCCGGGGATCGCCACTCGCAGCTCCGGCCAGCTCGGCGAGGTTGACCGTGCCTGCGGCGGCGTAGACCAAGCCCACTCCCATGAGCAGGATGGTGCTGGTCAGCAGATTGACGACGACAAACAAGCGGCCAATGCCGAGCCTGCGCCACGTGCCGGTGATGGAAATGAGCGCATACGAGGGCAGCAACATGACCTCGACGAACACGAACAGGTTGAAGAGGTCACCGGTGAGGAGCGCTCCGTTGACCCCGGCGGTGAGCATGATCGCCAGGGGGGGTAAGAACCGGAAGCGGTCCTCGTGGGTTTGCGTGAGGAACACCATCGTCACGGCGGTGGTGAACGACGTGACGGTGATCATCAGGGCGCTGAAGGTGTCCGAGACCAGCGGGATCGACACCCCACCCGGGAACTGCCCGACGTTGTGAGCGATCACCGGTGTGCTCTGGTGCTGGATCAGCAGGTAGATCCCGGCCAGGGTCATACCGGCAGGTATGCCGATCATCAGCGCGCGGTCGAGCGCTAGTCGTCGCACGGCGATCAGCAGTGCTGCCGCCGCAAGCGGCACCACCACAAACAGCGAGAGGTATTGGGAATTCATCGGTCGTGGAACTCCCCCGTCGCGGGCATGCGCTTGGTGTCGTCGTTGTGACCGATGACCGCCAGGGTCAGCATGAAGATCGTCACGGCCAAGGTGATGACGATGGCCGTCAGCACAAAGGCCTGGGGCAACGGGTCGGCTGCGACATCGACGGGGGTGCGGTTAGCCAACGGCTCGCCGCGATAGGCGCTCACGCCGATCGTGAGCAGCAGCAAGTTGGCCGCGTGACTGAGCAGCGCCATACCGAAGATGATCCGCACCATGCCTCGTTGCAGGGCGAGGTACACCCCGCCCGCGACCAGGACACCGATCGTGATGGGCAGAATCATGGGTTCTTCCTCTTGCCAGTTTTCCCGGTGGGGGAGTCTTCTCGCGGCACCGAGCCACGAGCCAAAAAGTGGGTCTTGCGGTTCGGACGCATCAGTTTGGTGGGCGCCTGTCCTTCGTCATTGGGGTGCTCACCGCGTACTGAATTCATCGGTCCAGGCACTTCGCCTTCGACGGACTGGTCGGCACGCTCGCGGGTGCCTTCCTCGGTGCCCTCTGAGGCCCCGAGCAGGTTGAACGCAGCCATGACGAGCCCCAGCACGGCGGCATACACGCCAAGATCGAAGATCAGGGCCGAGGTCAACTTCTGGCCCAGGAAGTAGCCATTGATAGGCTCAAGGAACGATCCTTTGGCCACCAGACCCCAGATGCCGGTGGCCAGGGCAAGTGCGATGCCGATGGCGATCAGGTAGATCGGGGCCTTGGGGGCACCGACGGGATGGTCTTTGGCTGCTGCCAGATAGATGAGGGCAATGATGGCCGACCCGACCAAGGCAGCAATGAACCCACCGCCGGGGGCGTTGTGTCCTCGCCAGAACAAGATGGCCGAAATGACCGCCAGCAGCGGGATGGTGAGACGGATCAGCAGCTGCAGCGGTATGGCGTTGCCCCAGGCTTCCGACATCGCCCGATCGGCCGTCGAGCCTTCGTCGCGCAGCGGCAACTCGGGGGCGGGGACGTAGTTCCGGTCGGCGCTGGGCTCGGGGTCCAGGTAACGGTCACGCACGGTCGACAGCACCGCAACCAGGGCCACCCCCGCCATGCCGAGGACGGTCAACTCACCCAGGGTGTCTAGGGCACGGAACTCGACCAAGATCGTGTTGACGATGTTGTCACCACCGGTCACGATCGGTGCCTCGTTGAGGTAGTACTCCGCCACCGGTGTCAGCCCGCGGCGGCCGGCGAGCACCCACACGGTGAGGCCGACGGCGGTGCCGGTCACGATGGCTAGGGCCGCTGCCGCCGTATTTCCGTAGCGGGGGCCGCGGCCGAAGGTGAGCGGCAACTTCTGCAAGACGAACATGATCATCAACACGGTGAAGGCTTCGACGAGCAACTGCGTCAGCCCTACGTCTGGGGCACCGAGGGAGAAGATTTGGATGGTGACGGCGATACCGACGGCAGCCAGACCCACGGTTGCAGCCAGTCGCGAGTTCGACAGGGTGGCACCGATGACACCGCCGATGACCACGATGAGCACGACCGCGTCGATAGGGCGGGTGAGGTCGGCGATCTGTGGGTCGAGATCCACGGAAGCGAGCACCGCGATGGACCCACCGATGAGCACCACCCCCAGGACGACGAACTGGACTGCGACGTGGCGAGTGGGGTTATTCGCGGCCACCAGCAGCGCAAGTTTGGTGCCAAAGCGGCGCAATCCCTTATAGACGCGACCGATCACCCAGGCACCGTCTACGTCGAAACTGTCGTGCTCGATAAAGACCCGCAGACGCGCTCGGTTCATGATGATGACGACGCCGATAGCAATGATGAGGACGGTCAACCAGAGTTCGAGGGTGAAACCGTGCCAAATATAGAAATGCGCTTTCTCTTCTACTTCGCCTGCGGGCAGGGCCGCCTCGACTGCCCGTTGGACCGGGGTGTCCAACACGCCAGCGAAGAAGGTCAAGGGCAAACCGACGACAATCGGCAGCGCGGCCGGGATGAGCAGTGAGGGTGAGGCCTCGTGGACGGTGACGTCGGTGCGGGTGCCGTCAACCATGCCGCCGAAGACGATTTTGGCGCAGTAAGCGAACGTCAGCACAGCGCCACCGGCGACGCCGAAGAGGGCTAGCCAGCCGACAAACTCGGGGCCGGGAGCCTCACTCGCGGAGGTGAGGATCGCCTCTTTGGAGATAAAACCGAGCATGGGGAAAATACCCGCCATCGAGGCACAACCGAGCACGACGGCGCCGAACGACCAGGGCATTTCCTTCCACAACTGGGGCATGCGCCGCATATCGCGAGTGTGCACAGCGTGGTCGATGACGCCGACCATCATGAACAGCCCGGACTTGAACAGAGCGTGCGCGACCGTATGCAGCATGGCGGCAGCGATGGCCTCTTCAGTGCCGATGCCGATGGTGGCCACGATGAGCCCCAACTGGCTGACCGTGGAGTAGGCCATCAACTTCTTGAGGTCCGTCTTTTGCGCGGCGAACCAGGCACCCATGGCGCCGGTGAAGAGGCCGACGAAGATCAACGTGTAGTTCCAGGTCAGCGTTTCGTGGAAAGCCGGGCTGAACCGCAGGAGCAAGAAGATGCCGGCCTTGACCACCGCAGCAGCGTGCAAGTAGGCGCTGACGGGAGTCGCGGCGGCCATGGCATCGGGCAGCCACACGTGGAACGGGAACTGCGCGGACTTCGTGAAAGCGGCTAGCAACACCAAGATCGCCATCGAGGTAGTGAAGCCTGCGTCTTCGGTCCAGATCGGGTTGGCCAGGGCCTCAGTGACCGACGTGGTGCCTGTCCTGGCGATGATCGAGACCACTGCCGCGAGCAGTGTCAAACCCCCCAGGAAGGTGATCAGGAGGGTGCGCAGCGAAGCCAGCTCGCCGCCATACCCAGATCGGGCAATGAGCAAGAACGAGGCCAGGGAGGTCAACTCCCAGCAGACGAAGAGCAAGATCAAGTCGTCGGCAAGCACCAAGCCCACCATGGACAGCGTGAAGGCGCACATCGTCAGGTAGAAACTGGTGTTGCGACCGTCTTCGAGGTACCGCGCCGAGTAGACGAACACGACCGCACCGATGAGCAGCGCGATGAACGTGAAGATCACGCCGATGCCATCTGCTTGAAGGGCGAAGTTCACGTTAAGACTGGGCACCCACTCGACGAGGTATGTGGTGTTTTCACCACGCATCGTCGCTGCGGCTGCGGGGAAGAAGGCCCCAGCGGCTAACAAGTAGAGCGCGCCCAGGGGGTACCCCGCATCCCGGCCAAAGTAACGAGTGCACACCGGAGCGACGGCAACTGTCACCACCAGAATGAGCATCGTGGCGAGCAGGCTCACAGAGTTAACTGCCTTGCCCAGAAGTGGGCCGCACAGGGCCGACACTGCGAAGGGCAAGGCATGACCCGGAGTGTAGCAACGTCTTTTGCCCGTAGGTCTAGTCGAAGTCTGGCTGGCCTATGGCCCAGTACTGTGCATACCTATGTCACCGGACGTAGCCAATCGTGAGGGCCTCAACCTGTGGGAGTTACTGACGGTCAGCCCCTTAGAGAGCGTGGCCGTCGTCCTGTCCACGTTGGGCATGTATGCCGCCATGCTGCTCCTCGTACGGGTGTTAGGGCCGCGGATGCTCTCGGGGATGTCGGGATTCGACCTTGCCGCAGTCATCGCCTTTGGAGCGGTCATCGGGCGTAGTGCCTTGGGGGAGTTCCCCGCTTTCAGCGCCGGACTCATTTCCTTGGCGACGTTAGTCGTGTTGCAGGGAATTGTTGGAGTGCTACGCAAGCACCGGTACGGCTCGGCGTTGGTGGACAACCACCCGGTGCTGTTGATGGCCGGGGATCGAATGCTCGCCAGCCACATGTCTCGCTGTCACGTGATGCCCGAAGAGGTGCAGTCGCGCCTCCGGCAAGCCGGGGTTCGGCACCCGCACGAGGTGGCCGCAGTGATCTTCGAGCCCAACGGGGCGATGAGTGTGATGCGCCGTGGTGAGTTGATCGACCCGTTGTTGCTGAGCGGTGTGGTGGGAGCCTCGGAGATACCCGCAGAATTGATGTCGACGCCGTCTTCCCCATAGCGCTGAGCGACTGCCGCCACGCATTTCTTGGGGGTTGAAATGGTTACTGTTCAATCTCACCTATTTGCAGCCACCGGCGCCTTCGGGTTGTGCTTCTTTCCGGTTGCCGCACAGACGGCCTCGCTGGCCCCGACAGCTGTGCACGCTCAAGAGAGCGATGGGGCCGAAGAGACTTAATCGCCCGATAGCCAGGAGCCTGACGCCCAGGACGCTGAGGACGAAGGCGCTGATCAAGAGGCGCCCGCCGATGACGCGTTAGCGACAGCAGACGTCACCGAGGCAGAAGCGGATGACGTTGAAACAACCTCAGACGTCACGAAGGCGGAAGCCGATGACGCAGCGCAGACCGGTGGTCCTGACGCAACGCACGACCAGGCCGACGACGAGGCGAACGAGGACGATGAATTCGGCGAGGACGGGATCCCCGCAGATGACCCCGACTTCTGGGAGGAATTCCGTACCGACGAAGGCTTTATGGGTGTCGGGTGCTTCAGCGAGTTCGGCAGCGCCCTCACGTACGAGTTGACCGAAGCCGCTGACCCTGGCACCGGCTGGCTGCTCATCGTGCTCGCTTCAGACGACGACGGTGACATCTTCGACATCTTCGACATCTTCGACGAGCCGCAGGTTGGCGAGGTCTTCTCCCTCGAGGACGAGAACGGGTCGCAAGCCACACTGTCGGCCGTGGTCTTGCGCCAGGCCGAACTCGACATGAGCGACGTGGACCCTGAGGAGGTCATCGACGAACTCAACGGCGAGGGCAACGCCGTCATTGAAGAGGTTGTTTCTGCCGCTGGCCCCAAGGTCGAGACGGACGTGCCTCTCACCGGCGGCAACTCCGGCCTCGGTGTGATTGCCGGACTGTCTGCGTTGCTGATGGGTGCGGGTGGCCTTGTCGCCAGCCGCCGGTTGGCTTCACGCACATAGCACCGACCGCCGGGTGATCTAGTGACCTGTGAATTGTGCGCCTGAGCGCACATTCCGCAGGTCACTAACCGCTGCCCACCTTCTTTGTCGGGGTGACAGGATTTGAACCTGCGACCTCGTCGTCCCGAACGACGCGCGCTACCAAACTGCGCCACACCCCGTGGCTCGCACCCACCAGGGATGCGCAGCGTCGGTCACGATATCCCACGGCGACCGCGCCACCGAATCGAGTAGATGCGGTGCTATTCGGCGGCCCGAGGGGTCAGCGTGAGCAGGGTGGCTTCGGGACGGCAGGCCAGCCGAAACGGCGAATACGGTGAGGCCCCAAGCCCAGCGGAGACGTGCAGGTATGCCGCATCGTCCGGAGCCTGCTGGGCTTCTCCGGCCTGACCGGCACCGGGCCACCAGCGCGACATACCTCTGGCGCGGGCGGTGTCGAGGTCGCAATTGGTGACTAGCGCGCCATAGCCGGGCACGCACACCTGGCCGCCGTGGGTATGGCCCGCGATCAGCAGGCGTGCCCCGTCGGCCGTCATCGGGTCCAGCACCCGCCGGTAGGGCGCATGGGTGATGCCGATTGTGAGGTCAGCATCAGCCGCAGCGGGACCAGCCACGAGGTCGTAGCGGTCGTAGCCAATATGGGGGTCGTTGACCCCCACAATCTCAAGGTCATTGCCCCCAATCGAGATCCGGCGGCGTTGGTGCATGAAGTTGTGCCATCCCGAGCCTTCGAAGCCATCGATCAAATCCTGAGTCGGAAGTCGCTTGGTGGTCAATGCCGCACCTCGCCGGTGGCTGGCGTTGAGATAGCCGAGAGGGTTCTTCAACGCCGGTGGGAAATAGTCGTTCGAGCCCAACACGAACCCACCGGGGCGTGACAGCAGGGGACCGTAGGCATCAAGGACGGCAGGCACACCGTCCATATGGGCGAGGTTGTCTCCGGTGCTGACCACTAGATCGGGCTCGAGGGCATCAAGTCCTCGCAACCAATCGGAGCGGTAGGTCTGCCGGGGATGCAGATGAAGGTCGGTGATGTGCAAAACGCGTACGGGCAGCGCACCCGGGGGAAGGACCGGCACCTCGAAGCGCCGCAGCACGAAGGCTCGCGGCTCGACGAGCGTGCTCCACGCCAGCAACCCGGCACCCAGGCCGAGAGTGCTAGCGGTCAGTGTGGTGACCGGGCGGGAGGCAGGCATGGGCCGAGCATGCCAGATCAGCCAGAGATCCCTTCGACGCGGCAGCAACCTCGGGCGAGGCCTCATCGGACTCGAGAGGTAGCCCAGTCGCTCAGTCGTCGTCAGTGTCGCTGTCTGTCTCAGATTCAGCACTGCCCTGGTCAGATCCGGGGGAAGGATTGATCCCGTTGGAGACGTACACCTTGACGTTGGTCGCAGTGCTCACCGACGTCCCCGAGCCGGGGCTGGTGTAGAGAACGGTGCCCTCGGGTTGGTAGGAATTGATGGGAGTGCGGGTGGCAGTGAGGCCTTCGTCGCTGAGGGCTTCGGTGGCACCGGACATCTCCAAGCCCTGGACGCTGGGGACCGACACGTCTTCGCCCTTCAGTATCGCCGCCGAAGGCTTTTCAAATTTCTCGACCTCTGTATCCTCCAGGGCCAGTGTCATGATCTGTTTCCACATCGGAGCGGCCAGTTTCGAGCCGTAAAGTTGTCCGTCGATGTACGAGCCGCCGATGGTGATGTCCTTGAGACGCCCGTCGTACCGTGGTTCGACGTTGCCTTCACTGTCCGGTCGGGTACTCGGGCCAGCGGGGTACCCCACCCAGACCGCTGTCGAGAGTTGCGGGGTGTAACCGGCAAACCAGGTGTTGGCCGAACGGTCATCTGTTCCGGTCTTGCCGGCTGCCGGTTGACCGCTATCCAGAGCGGCCCGACGACCGGAACCTTCTTCATCGACCACACCTTGCATCAACTCCGCGACGCCAGCAGCCACCTCCGGGTCCACAACCTGCTTGCACTCATCGACCTTGAGCGGGATTTCTTCGCCCTGGGCGTTCGTGATCTTCTCGATGGGCACGGGTGGGCAGTACATGCCACCGGAGGCAATCGTGGCGTACGAGCTCGCAACCGTTAGCGGACTTGCCCCGTCCGAGCCGAGGACGAGAGCAGGAGGGTTGTTAAACTTCGTATCTGCACCCGCGTAGGGGTCGCCGTCGCCACTGTTAAGACCCATGCGGTCCATAGTGTCGCGGATGGTGCAGGTGCCAACCTGTGATGAGAGTGTTGCGAAAGCCGTGTTGATCGACGATGCGGTGGCTTTCCTCAGGGTGATTTTGGGGTCGAAGTTATTGTTTTCGGAGTTGCGAACTGCCCAGTATCGGTCACCGATCGTGCACTCGGGATCGAAGTCACTTTTGAAGAAGATCGCAGCCGGACTGACGGTGCCTTGTGCTGGTTCGGGGTTGCCAGGCTCATTAAGCCAGGTGTTCTGGCTATCAACTCGAGATGGCTTCCGCACCGACAGCGTTGTCTCCACCGGGGTGCCTTCCTCCAAGGCAGTAACGAGCGCAAAAGCCTTGGCGATCGATCCGATAGGGAAACCCAAGCCTCCTCCGTAGCGGTTGTCGACGCTCCAGTTGAGTGTCGTTTCGCTGAAATCATCCTCTGACGTAGTCAGTGAGTAGTCCGAGGACTGTCCGAAAGCCACGACCTTGCCCGTGCCAGGTTGAACTATCGCTGCCGCAGAGGCCAGCCCATACTTGTTCCCGGGGGGGACAGTCTCGGAGGTGACCTTGTGGATCTCCTTGGAAAGGGCGGGATCGAGGGTGGTTTGAATCGTCAAGCCACCAGTGGTGAGGGCCGCCTCGCGTTCAGGACGAGTCTTCCCCAGCGTGTCGTTTTGCAGCAACCACTCTTCAACGTAGTCACAGAAATAGGGGTAACTGCTGTTGAGACAGCTACGTTGGCTATCGGTGGGAACTAGATCCAACTTGGATTCTTTCGCCTTCCGCCACTCCTTTTTCGAAATCATGTCCTGCGCATACATCTTGTTGAGCACCACGTTGCGGCGGGCTTTGGACGCCTCGGGGTTATTAACCGGGTCGGTTGCGGAGGGGGCACGGACCACTCCGGCCAACATGGCGGCCTGCGGCAGCGAGAGATCCTTAGATTTCACTCCGTAGTAGTGACGGGCGGCTGCTTCGACGCCGTAGGACCGGTCTCCGTAGTAGGCGAGGTTGAGGTAACCCTCGAGGATCTCGTCCTTGGTCAGCAGATCTTCCAGGGTGACCGCATATTTCAACTCGCGCAGTTTACGGACGTAGCCCTCGGTGCCGCTTCGGGCAACCAGGGCCTTTTGGGCTTCGACGTCGCCCTCGCGCTCAGCCTGCTCAGCGAGGGTCAATTTCACGTACTGCTGGGTCAGGGTCGACCCGCCCTGGGTGGTTTCCGTGGTCGCGTTAGAGACCAGCGCTCGTGCCAGGCCCTTCGGGTCGACCCCGCCATGTTCGTAGTAGCGCTCGTCTTCGATGGCGATCTGCGCCTGCTGCATAATCGGAGCAATTTCATCGAGTCCAACGATGATGCGGTTCTCTAAAGCGGGGGTAGAGATCAACTTTCCGTTGGCAGTCTCGATGCGCGACTGCTGAGCCAGCGGATTGGAGTTCAACTCGCCGGGCAGTTCTTCGAAAAGGCTGACGCCCTCGCGTGCCGCACTGCCGGCAGAGCCCACCACGGGCAGGAGTAATCCAGCCCCGATCAAACCCATGAGGACTGAAATTGCCACGAAGGCACCGAGTAGAGAGGTGACCTTCGCTAAAGAAGTAACTATACGCATAGCGCAACAGTACGGGGCGAACCTTAAAGCGAGGTGGATCCTTCGGAGTTGCGACGGCAACGGTGGCCGCAGGATTCGTTAGGGTTGTGGCATGACCTCTTGGGAATACGCCACTGTGCCATTGATCGTCCACGCCACGAAGCAGATTCTCGATCAGTGGGGCCAAGACGGGTGGGAACTCGTGCAGGTTGTGCCCGGCCCCGACGGCGGATCTAACTTGGTGGCCTACCTCAAGCGCGAGAAGTAAGCCGGTGAGCTCCTCGGTGGTCGAGCAGAGCTTGGCTGAACTGGGGCTCGCGGTGCCGGACGTGGCAGCCCCAGTGGCGGCATACGTGCCCGCGCTGCGCCAGGGTGAGTTGGTTTTCACCTCTGGGCAGTTGCCTTTCGTCGATGGTGTGCTCGCAGCGACCGGCAAGGTAGGGGAGGGGGCCGAGCACGTCAGCGCCGAGCAGGCCAAAGAGTGCGCGCGACTGTGTGCCCTCAACGCGATTGCCGCCGTGAAGTCGGTGATCGGCGATCTCGATTCAGTGACTCAGGTCGTCAAGGTCGTCGGATTCGTGGCCAGCGACCCGTCGTTCACCGGTCAACCCGGTGTGATCAACGGGGCGAGTGAGTTGCTGGGGGCCGCATTTGGCGAGGCGGGCATCCACGCTCGCTCGGCCGTCGGGGTCAGCGTGTTGCCGATGGATACCCCGGTCGAGGTCGAAATCGTGGTTGCAGTCAGTTCATGAGCACGATCGGTTAGTCAGACGTATGCAGTCACCCCGCTCGCCGCACGACCCGCCGTGGACCAGTGGCCGGGTCAGCGAGCGAGCGTGGTGTCAGTTGTGCCCCAACCCTTCTCCGATGACCCTCGACGGTACAAACACCTGGGTGCTCACCGAGCCAGACGCTCGCCGTTCGATGGTTGTCGACCCGGGCCCACTGGACGAAAGACATCTGCAGGCGGTGCTGCAGCACGTAGAAAGCATCGGGTCTCGCGTGGCCCTGACGCTGCTGACCCACCATCACGCCGATCACGCGGAGTCAGCCGCTCGTTTCGCCGAACTGAGCGCAGCGCCCGTGCGAGCCATCGGCAGAGGTCATGACGACCTTGCCGATGGTGATCACCTCAGCGTCGACGGTCTCGACCTGCTGGTCGTCAGCACGCCAGGGCACACGGCTGACTCGACGAGTTTCCTGCTCGCTCGAGAGCAACTCCTGCTCACCGGCGACACGATCCTTGGCCGCGGCAGCACGGTGGTGGCGCATCCTGACGGCGAACTTGCGGCATACCTTGAGTCGCTGGAACGGTTAGAAGCCATGACCGGATCTGGCGTGGTCACGTCGCTGGCACCGGGGCACGGCGCGACGGTGGCAGAGGCCGCCCAGGTTGTTCGGGGCTACCAACGTCACCGAATGCAGCGGCTAGAGGAGGTGCGAAACGTCGTGGCGACCGCGCCCGCCCACAACGTAAATGAGATTGCTGACGCGGTGGTGCGGCAGGTGTATGCCGACGTGCCCCACGACGTGTGGCCGGCAGCGAGACTGAGCGTGCTCGCCCAGTTGGAATACCTGGGAGTGCGCGCTAGCGGGCGCGACGAGTAAGTCGCTCCAGGTCGACCAGCGTCACCGATTTGGCACCGAGGGTCAGCCACCCCCGCGCCGCAAAATCCGCCAACGCCTTATTCACCGTCTCCCGAGACGCGCCTACGAGTTGGGCCAACTCTTCTTGCGTGAGGTCGTGGTCGACCCGTACCCCGCCGCTGGAGGGCCGGCCAAAGCGATTGGACAAGTCCAGCAGAGCCTTGGCGACCCGGCCAGGCACGTCGGTGAAGACGAGATCAGAGAGCCCCTCGTTGGTGCGACGCAGTCGTCGTGCCAAGCCAGCGAGCATCTGCATCGCTACCTCGGGGTGGCCTGCGATGAAGGTGCGCAGTTCCTTGTTGTGCAGTGCAATCAAGTCAGTGGCGTTGACGGCCGTGGCGCTGGTGAGCCGCGGACCGGGGTCAAAGAGACTCAACTCCCCGAACATCTCGCCTGGGCCCAAAACGGCCAAGAGACTCTCTCGGCCATCGGCACTGGTGCGACCCAGTTTCACCTTGCCGCTGATGATGACGTAGAGGGAATCGCCGCGATCCCCCTCGTGGAAAATCTCTCGACCCTTACCTATGTGTTGGCTTGACATGGACTCGATGAGTCGCTCAGCCGCCTCGTGGTCGAGGGCGGCGAAGAGTGGGGCCTGCATCAACACCTGTTTGTCCACACTGATCATCTTGTCATCTTTGTGGTCGCAGCGGCAGGGGCAACGCGCGGCGACGTAGGCTTCCGACGTGGTGTCCCCTCAACGTAGCGATGCAGAATCTTCCCTCGCGCTGACCCGTAGAGCGCGCAAGATGTATCGAACCTTGGGGGTGAGGTATCCCGACGCCCACTGCGAGCTCGATTTCACCACCCCTTTCGAATTGCTCGTCGCAACGGTGTTGTCGGCCCAGACGACCGACGTGCGCGTGAACTCAATCACCCCTGCGTTGTTTGCGCAGTTCCCTGACGCGACACAGCTCGCCGCCGCCGACCGCGAGGTCGTGGAGGCCATCGTGAAGCCCACTGGCTTCTTCCGGGCTAAGACGAATTCGATCCTCAAACTTGCCGCCAACCTGGTGGAGCGTTTCGACGGTGAGGTGCCGCCTACCTTGAACGACCTAGTGACGTTGCCGGGAGTCGGTCGTAAGACAGCCAACGTGGTCCTAGGCAATGCCTTCGGCGTGCCCGGGATCACCGTCGACACGCACTTTGGCCGGATGGTTCGCCGCTTCGGCTGGACCGATCTGGAAGACCCGGTGAAGGTCGAGCAGACAATCGGCGAGTTGATCCCCAAAAAAGAGTGGACGCAACTCTCCCACGTCTTGATCTTTCACGGGCGACGTATCTGCCACGCACGCAAACCAGCCTGCGGGGTGTGCCCAGTGGCCCCGATGTGTCCTTCGTATGGGATGGGCGAGACCGACCCGATCAGCGCGGCTGCGTTGGTGAAGACCGGCCAGCCCCGGTGACGTCGTCACCGGACCCGGACGCTGGCTCCGCCGTGTCGGGCCACGCCCCGCCATCGTGGTTAGCGGAGTTGGTGCCGCGCCTTGCCTCCATGACGGGCAAGACGTTCAGCCCTTTCCTGCCGCCAGCGGGGGGAGGGCGACGAGCATCTGCGGTGCTCATCCTGTTCGGGCCTGGCTCCGGTGGCCCGGAGGTCATTCTCACGGTGCGAGCGCGGAGCCTGCGCTCCCATCCTGGTCAGGTTTCTTTTCCCGGTGGAGCCAGCGAGGCTGGTGACGCAGATGAGGTCGAAACCGCGCTACGCGAGGCGGCCGAAGAGATCGGGTTGGATCCGACTCAGGTAGCCGTGATGGCGCAGTTGCCCACCCTCCACATTCCGGTCAGCGGGTATGACGTCACGCCGGTGCTGGCGTGGTGGGCGCGACCCGGACACATCCAGGTAACTGAGCCAGCGGAGGTGGAGCAGGTGCTGCGTGCCCCGGTGCAGCAACTGCTGGACCCGGAGCGCAGATTCCAGGTGCGTCACCCCAGCGGATATGTAGGCCCGGCCTTTGAGGTCGATTCCATCGTGATCTGGGGGTTTACCGCCGGCCTGCTAGATCGAGTCCTTGACCTAGCGGGTTTAACGCAGGCGTGGGATCGCAGCCGGATCCGCACAGTGAACTGAGGCCTACGCGCTGGCCTTAACGGCAGCAACCGTCTTTTGGGCGTTGTCGATCGCCTTCTCGGGCTTGCCCTTGACCTTGCTGATCTGACCCTTGCCGACGAGGGCCAGGACCCCAGCGACGAGGAACAGGACCCCAGCCACGATCAACAAGCCGGCCCAAACGGGCAGCCAGATGGCGATGACCCAAGCCAAACCAAGCAGCAGGAGGCCAAAGCCGTACGCACCGAGCACGCCAGCGCCGGCAAACATGCCCGCGCCCTTGCCGGCGTGGACAGCGTCGTTCTTGATCTCGACCTTGGCGAGTTCTACTTCGCTGCGGATGATGGCCGACACGTCGGCGGTGGCGTCGGCAACGAGTTGACCGATGGTGCGCTCATCGTTCGTCGAGGGGGTTTGCGTAATAGACGTAGACATGCCAGAACTGTATCCCGTCGATACGGCGTATGCAGGCAGGGATCGGGCGAACTCGGTCAGAAAGTAATTGGTGCCCGCCCGTCACCCCCTGTTAGTGCCGGGCGGGCACCTATCGACGACCCGGTCCCGTGACAGCCAGGGGCGCCTCGCAGTGCGTGGCGCCGCGTCGATAACTCAATCATGCCCGAGGCTGCATATGTAGTGAGCCTACGGACGGTCAATTTTTGGCAAATTCTTTTACTCGCCTGAGAGGCCGCCCTTGATTTTGTCCATCACGGTCGAATCCGCAAGCGTCGTAACGTCTCCGACGTCGCGGTCCTCGGCGACATCTTTGAGTAGACGGCGCATGATTTTGCCGGATCGGGTCTTTGGCAATTCGGCAACAATCATGACCTGGCGGGGTCGCGCAATGGCACCAATTTCGTCGGCGACATGGGCGCGGAGTTCCTTAACGATCTCGGCGTGATCGTCGCCCTTCTCGGTGCTGGCGCTCGCTGCCTCGGAGCGCAGGATGACAAAAGCGCAGACCGCTTGGCCGGTCATGTCGTCGGCGGCTCCGACGACCGCTGCCTCAGCGACGGCAGGGTGGGAGACCAGAGCGGATTCGATCTCGGTCGTAGAGAGTCGATGGCCGCTGATGTTCATGACATCGTCGACCCGGCCCAGCACCCAGATGTTGCCCTCTTCGTCCTTTTTTGCCCCATCCCCGGCGAAATAGATGTTCTCGAAGCGCGACCAGTAGGTATCGGCATACCGCTCTTCGTCCCCCCAAATGCCGCGAAGCATCGCCGGCCAGGGCTCGGTGATGACCAGGTACCCGCCGGATCCGTCCGGCACAGACTCACCGGAATCGTCCACAACGTCGACACTGATTCCCGGTATGGCGAGTTGCGCGGACCCGGGACGGGTTTTAGTGACGCCGGGGAGGGGGCTGATCATGATGGCACCAGTCTCGGTCTGCCACCACGTGTCCACGATGGGGCAGCGGTCACCGCCGATGACCCGGCGATACCACATCCAGGCCTCTGGGTTGATCGGTTCGCCGACCGATCCGAGCAACTTCAGCGAAGACAGATCAAACTCTTCGGGGATCTGCTCTCCCCATTTCATACATGCGCGAATGGCGGTAGGAGCGGTGTAGAAAATGGTGACGCCGAAGTCCTGGACGATCTCCCACCATCGCCCCTGATGTGGGGTGTCAGGAGTGCCTTCGTACATCACCTGGGTCGCGCCAAGGGCCATAGGGCCGTAGACGATGTAGGAGTGCCCGGTGACCCAGCCGACGTCCGCGGTACACCAATACACGTCCGTCTCCGGGTGTATGTCGTGCACGTACTTACTCGTGAATGCGGCCTGCGTGAGGTAGCCGCCGGTGGTGTGGAAGATGCCCTTCGGCGTACCCGTGGTGCCGGAGGTGTAGAGGATGAAGAGGGGGTGCTCGGCGTCGAAGGCCTCCGGCTCATGGGTTGCCGATGCCGCCTCGAGGGCCTCGTGCCACCACACGTCGCGGTCGTCGTGCCAGTCGACGTCGCCTTCGGTGCGTCGCACCACCAGCACCGAAGTTACGGTGCTTTCGCCGCCCTCGGGGTCGACCGCCGCATCGACGGCGGGCTTCAGGGGCGAGGCTTTACCTTTGCGATAGCCGCCGTCAGCGGTGATGACGACCTTGGCCTGTCCATCGGCGATCCGAGTGCGCAGAGCAGAAGCGGAGAAGCCGCCGAAAATGACCGAGTGGGGGGCGCCGATGCGGGCGCAGGCCAGCATGGCAATTGCCGCCTCGGGGATCATCGGCAGATAGATCGCTACGCGGTCACCCGTCTTCACCCCTAGGTCGATGAGTGCGTTGGCGGCGCGCTGCACCTGATCGTGCAGGTCTGCGTACGTCAGGTCTTGCTGATCGCCCTGCTCGCCCACGAAGTGAATCGCGACCCGGTCGCCGTTTCCTGCCTGCACGTGACGGTCGACACAGTTCACCGAGACGTTAAGGGTGCCGTCGTCGAACCACCGCGCGACCGGAGCGTTCGACCAGTCCAACGTGCTGGTGAAGGGGGTGTCCCACGTCAAGAGGTCGTTGGCTTGATCGGCCCAGAAGCCCTCGCGGTCACTTTCTGCTGCCTCGTACAAGGCTGCCGTGCCGTTGGCCTGAGCTACGAACTCGTCACTGGGCGGGAACAGCCGCTCTTCGTGCGAGAGATTGGACAGCGTTGCCTCGGTCACAGTGGCTCCTTGAAGAAGAAATACATCGACCCGCCTACTCAACATCGTGCGCGGGAATAGAGCAAGGGGGGAGGATGAATAGATGAGTGCCGCTGCGATGCCCCATGCCCTGACCGACCTCTTGCGTTTGCCCGGCGTGCAGGAGTCGACCCAGCGTGCCCGTACAGCGTGCGAAGAGCTGCGGTGGCACCCCGCGTTGCGGCGCCGGATACCCGAAGCGGCCGCCGAATCACGGGTGCGCGGTGCGGTAGCCAGCGCCTCGTTGGAGGGTGCCGAGATCGCCGGAAGCCAGTTGAGCTTGCCGCTGGCACGCGATGTGATGCGTGGTGCGCAGAAGCCGCCGCAGACGTTGGACCCCATGTGGCGCACCATGATGGCGGCCATTCAGGTCACCGCCGCCGGAGAGCACGTCACGCAGCGCTCGCTGGGGTCGCCGATGCAGGTCCTGGCGAAGCTGCACGTTGCTGCGGCCGCTCCGCTACTGCCGGCCGGGCAAATCGGTCGTCCGCGTCTGCCCGACGAGGCGTGCGTGGAGTGGGTGGAGTTGGCCCCAGCTCCAAGGGGGGAGGCGATGCGTGAGCGTCTCCTGGGGATCGCCGACCTGATGACATCTGTACCCGGTGGCGCCGGGCCAGCCGTGGTGCTGGCGGGACTCATCCACGCCGAGATCATCGCCACCAGGCCCTTTGTGGCCGGTAACGCGCTGGTCGCCCGTTCGCTGGAGCGGGTGGTGTTGCAGCAAGCAGGACTGGACCCCACCGGTATCGCCGTCGTTGAGGCCGGCCATGCGGTGGGGGTGGGGGCCTCATATCGGGGTGCGCTCACGGCATACGTCGAGGGCGGGGAACGCGGGGTTGGTCTGTGGCTGGTGCACTGTGCGGAGGCGGTGACCCACGGCGCCGTCGTGGGGAATGACATCGCGGACGCCGTCCTGGCTGGTCGGTTAACGTGAAGGTTTATGGGTTCTGGGGGTTCGGGTACACCTGCGTTTCCGTGGTGCGAACGGCCCATCATGCGATAGTTGCACCACGAGGTCATTGAAGGCACAATTATTTTAGCGCTCCCCTTCGGGGTCGAGCGCGGGCGTTCCAGCCCATCCCCCAAGGTCTGGAGCGTCGACGGCCCCCGCTACCCCCCCAGCGGGGGCCGTCCCATATCTCCACCTGCGTCTGTGCACAACCCATTAGGGCCCGTCGGTTTGTCCACAGATCCGTCGACAAGGGTGAAACCCGTTGCCCGACAGACCATCGTCAATGCATGAATCTTTGGCAGGCAAAGAGGTCCAAGCGGCGCAACCCCAGGGCTTCTCCTCGGCGTGTCGTGGGTGTGATCGCGGCTTCGGGCGGACTGGGTGCCAGCACGTTGGCTACGGCACTGGCCATGCGTGGCGCTGGTGAAGGTCTTGCAACGCTGTTGATCGATGCTCACCCGTATGGCGGCGGCCTCGACGTGTGCCTGGGGCTGGACACCGAGCCGGGCGTGCGCTGGTGCGACCTTGCTTCGGTGCGAGGTGACATCGACGCGCGTGCGGTGCTGGAGCTTTTACCCGTGGTGCGGCAGTGCCGCGTGCTTTCGTGGGACCGAGCCTGTCCGGCCGCCCTGACCAAGCAAGGTTCATTCATGGCCGCGGGGCTGACCGAGGCGGCCCACCTGAGCGTGATTGACCTTCCCGGGCCCGAGGCCGAGGGTGCGCCCACGTGGTGGGGGTTGTGCGACGACATCGTGTTGGTATGCGGTGACGGCGTGCGTCAAGTGGCGGCTGCGGCGGTGGTTCTAGAACGCCTCGAAGTCTTCGCGCTCCCTGCGCTGGCACCGACTGACGCGACCCCCATGTCGCCTCCATCGCCGAGACTGGCTGCGGTGAAACTGCGGGTGCACGGAGTCGTGCGTGAGGGACCTGGACGGGTCGACCGCGATCGGGCTGCGGCGATCTTGGGCCTGCCAGTGTTGGCGGCAATGCGCCGCGACCCCGGTGTCGAGGCGGCGCTCACCAGTGGCGAGCCCATCGCAGGGAGGTCGGGGCCGGTCGCCGCGTTGGCTGACGGCCTGCTCGGTGACATCCTCGGGTGGGCCGACGCGGCATGAGTCTCAGTGAGTCGCTCATCCAGCGCGAGATCGAACGAGGTCAGGTGCCCACTGCGGAGGCGGTGTCCCGTATCTCGCAAGCGCAGCGGGTCCGCCTGGGATCCGACGGGGCGGCTGACGCCGAGCGTGCGCTCGGTAGCGCGGTGTTGGGTTTGGGGCCGCTGCAGTCGGTGGCTGCCGATGAGCGAGTGACCGACATCCTGGTCAACGGATCGGCAGGTGTCTGGATGGACCGGGGCGATGGACTGGAAAGCGCCGACGTGTCCTTTGCTGACGATGCGGCACTACGCCGCCTTGCTGTCCGTCTTGCTGCTTTGGCGGGTCAACGCCTCGATGATGCGTCGCCATACGTTGACGGTCTGCTACCCGGCGGGGTTCGCCTGCACGCTTTGTTGCCTCCGTTGGTCGATGGGGCCGCGCACATCAGCCTTCGGATCCCTCGCCGAGTGCCGCCGTCCCTATCGACGCTGCGCGAATGGGGCATGTTCGACGCCGCGACACAAGCACTGCTTGAAGAGATGGTTCGCAGCAAACTGGCCTTCGTGGTGGGCGGAGGCACGGGGAGTGGGAAGACCACGTTGTTGGCCGCCCTGCTGGCGCACGTCCCAGCCAGCGAGCGCATCGTCGTGGTCGAGGACGTCCGCGAGTTGGCGGTCAGTCACCCGCACGTCATCCATCTCCAAGGTCGAGCAGCCAATGTCGAAGGCCGAGGCGAGATCGCCCTGACGACGCTGTTGCGGCAGTCCTTGAGGATGCGCCCGGATCGAGTGGTCTTAGGGGAGGCTCGCGGTCCCGAGGTCCGCGAGCTGATGACCGCGATGAACACCGGCCACGAGGGCGGGTGCGGCACCATCCACGCCAACTCGGCTGCCGATGTCGTGTCACGTTTTGAAGCGCTCGGGGCCTTAGCCGGTTTGAGCCCGGCTGCGGTACACACCCAGTTGGCTTCGGCGGTGCAAGTGGTGCTGCACCTTGACCGCCGGGACAGTTCCAGACGCCTAGAAGAAGTGGCGGTGGTGACCAGGGTCGACGCTCGGGTGGTCGTGACCAGCGCAGTGCGCAGAGTTGGTGATCGGTATGTCGACGGGCCAGGTCAGCCTGATCTGTCCGCGCTTATCGCGGCACGGGGCCAACGATGAGCATTGACTCTGAAGCCGCCGCGATCGTCACGGCCTTATTGTGTGTGACCGCGGTGGTGCTGTGGCCGACGCGTGCGCGTCGACAATTAGATGCGTCGGCGGCGGTGTTAGCGCAGGCGCGATCCACGCCTTCGTGGAACCTAGAAAGATGGGCGCGCAGATGGCGCTCGCGAAGCCTGGGGGTGGTTGACGTGTTGCCGCTTCTCGACGGGCTTAGCGCCAGCCTCGCGGCGGGTCTCACGCCAGAGGAGTCGCTGAAGATGGCGGCAAACGGCGCCGAGCCCACCGTGGCCTTGTCGTTGCGCCCAGTGATTGAAGCCGCCGAGGAGGGGCGGCCCTTAGGTGGGGCGTGGCAGCGGGTGGCGCGCAGTGAAGGTGATCGCGATCTCGCTTCGTTGGCTCGAGCGTGGGTGATCAGCGAGCGGCTGGGGTGCCCGCTGGCCGATGCGGTAGCGACGACGGCGAGCACATCCCGGGCGCGGACCGTATTGACTCAGCGATTGGACTCGGCCACTGCGGGGGCTCGGGCAACCTGTGCCCTCTTAAGCGCTCTGCCCTTGGGGGGTGTGGGCATCGCGTTAATGCTAGGCATCGATCCGGTGACCCTCTATGGATCACCGATCGCTATGGCTTCGGCACTGGTGGGGGTGGGTCTGCTGCTGGCCGGGCGCTGGCTAGTGAACCGCATGATCAGTGGCGTCGCCAAGGCGGTGCGGTGAGCCAGTGGTTAGCGGTCGTTGCTGCCGTCTTGTGCGCGTGTGCAGTCTTGATGTGGCCGGGCGGCTCGGCGCCCTGGCACCTACGGCGATCCACCTCGAAACGTTCCACAAGCGCGGTCGATGGCCACGCGGCCGATCTGCCCGAAGTGTTCGACCACGTTGCCTTGGCGCTGCGCGGTGGTGCCGGGTTACAGCCTGCCCTTCGCCACGTCGCCGCCGCGACGCCCGGTGATGCAGGGGTGGAACTCGCAGCGGTCGCGGCGGCGATGGCCTGGGGCGTGGACGATGAGGCCGCTTGGTCCAACGCGCCGCCTCGTTGGCAGCCAGCGCAGCGGGCGCTCGTGCTGGCTGCTCGCGGTGGGGTCGCGCCGTCCGAGTTGTTGAGTGCTGCTGCCCTGGACATGCGCCGTGACGTGCTGGCTCGGGTCGAAAACGAAACGGCTCGTCTCTCGGTGCGTTTGGTGCTGCCGCTCGGTCTGGCCTTCTTGCCGGCATTCATCTTGACCACCGTGGTGCCCGTCGTCGTTTCACTGGCTGGGTCGGTCTTGGAGGTGTCCCAGTGAACGAGGAGCGAAGAACAGTCTACAAATCATCGACAAGTCCCTACGGGCTCAGAAGCCACATCGAACTGGATCCAGGCGAGAGCGGTTTGGCGCGGACCTCATACGCGCAATGTGACCAACTGCGGGTGGTCTCAACGCTGCGCCTGCGGGGGAGGCTCGGTGTCCTTGGCCCAGACCGGATGATGCTCGTTGATAAAGCGTTGAGGTTTGTGCTTGACCTCTGAAGAGTGTTGGTTGTCTCTAGCCGCGATGAGGTAGCGCAGGCTGGGGCGCCTCACGGTGTCGCAGACCCCTAGCGGTCTGGCGTCAGCGCAGGTCGGGCAAAATTGTCCGGTGCAGACTCCTGAGGATGACCGGTATGACGTCGTTGTGATCGGCGCAGGGCCTGCGGGCACGGCAGCGGGTTTGCGTGCCGCCGAGCTTGGCGCGCGGGTGGCGGTCGTGGAAGCCAAGCAAACCGGTGGGACCTGTGTTCATACCGGGTGCGTGCCCACCCGAGTCCTAGCCCAGACGGCGCGGCTGCTGCGTCAGATCAATACCGCCGACGAGTTCGGCATAGACCGACAAGAGCCACATTTGCGCTGGCCGGAAACGGTCGAAAGGGTGCACCGAGTGATCCGCGAGGTGCAGGCGGCCAAGGGCTCAGCCAACGCGCTGAAGGAAGCGGGAGCAGACCTCATCGAGGGACACGCGCGCTTCGTTGACCCACACACGGTGCAGCTCGCGGGTAGCGATCGGCAGGTCTCTGCCGATGCCTTCGTGGTGTGCGTCGGTGGGCACTCGCGAGCGCTGCCCGTCCCCGGCGGGGAACTCGCGTGGTTCGCCGAGCACGTTCTAGACCTCCCCGAACTGCCCCGATCGGTGGCCATCATCGGCAGTGGCGCCACCGGCCTTCAACTCGCAACGGTGTTTGACGCTTTCGGTGCCGACGTGACGGTACTGGAGCTCCAGCCAAGGATGCTGCCGGGCAGCGACCATGACGTTTCCCGCGTCGTGACCGACACGTTCCGATCCCAAGGAATCCGTGTGGAGACTGGGATCGACGGGGTAAGCGCCATCGAGGAGGGCGCTGACGGGGGACGTCGGGTGATCTACGGACGCAACGGTCGCGCACGCACCGTCGACGTTGATGTGGTGATTGCCAGCATCGGTTGGCCCGTCTCGGTTGAAGGACTCGGGTTGGACGAGGCTGGAGTGCTGACCGGGGGTGCGACGGTCCCGGTCGATGCATACTTCCGGAGCAACGTTCCCCACATTTTCGTGGCCGGGGACGCCAATGGGCGCTCGATGTTGGTTCAGGCCGCGAAGTCTGAGGCGTTCGCCGCAGCCACCAACGCCGTTCTCGGCGCCTCACGGAATGCCCCCCACGGGCTACTCCCCTCCGGAGGATTTACCGACCCCGATTACGCCGGAGTGGGTTTGACCGAGGAAGAGGCCCGCGCTCGTGATCCGCAGTGTGTCGTCGCATACGTGCCCTACGCCGAGATGGAACGAGCCATCATCGATCACCGAACCACCGGCTTTCTTAAACTCATCGCGGACCGCAGACGCTCGTTGCTGCTCGGTGCCCATGCGGTCGGCGAGTCTGCGGTCGAAGTCATCCAGGCCGTGACGACCGCGATGGCCGCAGGTGTGGATGTGGCCACCTTGGCGTCGGTGGAGTTCGCGTACCCGACGTACACCGCAATCGTCGGCGAAGCGGCGGCCAGGCTCATGGCGGTGCCTAGCCCGCCGAACGGTCAGGCCGCGACGCGCTGAGGCAGGGTCGTGCACACCCCGAGCTGACCGACACGGTCATCCACACATGAGGGATGACCCGTGTTCTGGGTGGGGGATTGATCGCACTCTTGGGGTTCATGCAGACCACGTGGTCTGCGACCGGGCGCAGCGTGCGCTCGGGATGACCCGAAGGGGAACACGATGAAGATTCGACGCTATATCCGAACGCTACGGACCACGCTGGAGCGAGGCGGCAAGGACGCCGGCATGACCACCGCCGAGTATGCAGTCGGCACGTTGGCCACCTGCGCCTTAGCCGCTGTTTTGTTGGCGATCGTGCAGTCCGGTGGCATCAAGGACTTGATCACTACCGTGATCGAGACCGCATTGTCAGTGGCTCTGTGATGTCTCGCGAGCGCCGGGAGTCTGGGATGGCGACCGCCGAATTGGCGATGGCCATCCCGGCGATGCTGTTGGTGCTCGCGATGGCCCTCACCGGCTTGGCCCTGGCTGCCGATCAGGTCCGCTGTGTGGATGCGGCGCGGGCAGCGGCTCGCGCCGCATCTAGAGGGGATGACAACAGCGCTGTTAAGCAGGTTGCCGAAGACCTCACGCCCGGTGGCACGCGTGTGTCGATTTCTGCTGGTTCGGATGTCGTGGTGGTCACGGTCACCGCGCCACGTCGAATGTCGCTATTGCCTGGCCTGCCGCAAGCGAGCGCAACGGCCGAGTCAGCGTTAGAACCCGGGATCGCAGGGTGAGGCTGATGGGTAGCACCGACAGAGTTACAGCGCGCTGGGGCGAGGGTGATCGGGGGTCGGGCACGGTGCTGGGCCTAGCGGCCATCGGCGTCATCATCACCGCGCTGATGGCCCTGCTGATGGTGGGGTCAGCGATGCTGGCGCGACAGCAGGCTCAAAGTGCTGCCGATCTTGGCGCGGTTGCGGGCGCTCAAAAACTCAAGGAGGGCAAAAGCATCGACGTGGTTTGCGCCCAGGCAAGGGATTTCGTTGACGCGAACGGGGCCAGCGTGGACGAATGCACCGTCAGCGGACCGGCGAGCCCAGACGTAGGCCCGACGGTGCGTTTGCGAGTGAGCCGGGGTGTCGCTGTTGGGCCTGGCAGTTGGGTTGCCCGAGTAACGGCAAACGCTGGCCTCGTGCCGGTGAGGCAATGAGCCCAGCAACCGCATGCGGTGCTTACGGGCGGTTAGTGCGTGGCGGTGGGGTGTTGTCGCGCGGTGGCACCGGGGGAGGCAACGTTGACCGGGGCGACGTTGACGCAGACGGCTCACTGGTGGCCGCCCCCTGAGTTGGCGAGCCGTCAGTAGAGGAGCTGGAGGTGGTCTGGTCACGAGCATCGTCTCGACCCGAGCGAGAAGCATCGGCAGGAGAATCCGGCGCGTCGTCGGCGCGCTTCGACGAGTCGGAGTTCGCGCCAGAGGTGTCAGCCTGCTTAGCCTTGACATCTTTGCGGAGTTGCTTGACTTCCGCACGCTTGGCGCCCTGCGACTTCAGGCCGATGCTGAACATCACCGCACCGATAGCGAGCACCAGAATCGTGACCGCGCCGAGGAAGAACAACTGCAAAGGGGTGAGTGCCGCAGTGAAGGGCCCCCAGTCAATAGTCAGCGCTTCCAGGCTTCGTGTGGCGAAGGTGACGTAGATCACCACGATGATCGCGAGAACGATCAGGATGGCCCCAATGACGAACATGACGTGCCTTTCTGTGGCCGAGCAGGACTAATGACGGTGTGAGCGTGCGTGAACTCTAACCGAGCGAGTCGACGTACATCGAGATGAGGTGGCGCAAGACGGCCGTGGCCCCGGCCTTGTTGAGCGGATCGTTCCCATTGCCGCACTTGGGTGACTGGACGCACGAGGGGCAGCCGGTTTCGCAGCGGCAGTCTTCGATCGTTGCGAGCGTTGCTCGAAGCCACGTCACAGCCCCTTCGAAGCCGTGCTCGGCAATGCCCGCTCCACCCGGGTGACCGTCATAAACCATCACGGTCGGTTGGCCGGTGTCTGGGTGCAGCGCCGTCGAGACGCCGCCGATATCCCACCGGTCGCAGGTCGCGATCAGCGGTAGTAAACCGATCGATGCGTGCTCAGCGGCATGCAACGATCCGGGAATGTCGGCCTCGGCCACTCCCGCCAGCGCCAACTCCTCGACCGGCATCGTCCACCAGACGGCCTTGGTCGCCAGCGTGCGCAGCGGCAGGTCCAAGGCGTGTTGGCCGATGACTTCACCGCTGGGCAGGCGTCGCAAGAAAGAGGTGACCTGCGAGGCGACCTCGACGTCGCCGAAGTTCAGGGTCGCAGCGCTCCACCGGTGGCTCCGGGCTGCCTGGATAATGCGGAAGTCGCTGATCGAGGCCGCCTGGGTGCTCCACCCCGGGTCGCCCTCCACCACCACCGCACTCGACTCCTCGAGGTCGAGTTCAGTGACGACATACGGCTGACCTTGGTGCAGGTAGACCGCCCCCGGGTGGACCGCCGAATGCGCCCGAGACTCGTCGACCGTGCCCAGAATGCGCCCCGTGCGCGACTCCACGATGCTCACGCTCGTCCCGATGCCGCGAAGGTGGACGTGGTCAGCCGCCCGATCCCGCCGGGCCCAAAACCAGCCGCCGGGCCGGCGACGCAGCACTCCACCCGCGACGAGAGCGTCGGCCAGCATCGGCATGGTCGGCCCGAACCATCGGACGTCTTCGGCGGTTAGTGGAAGCTCGGCGGAGGCCGCCGCAAGGTGAGGCGCGAGAACGTGCGGGTTAGCGGGATCGAAGACGCTGGCCTCGATGGGGTCGGTAAAGATTCGCTCGGGGTGATGCACGAGGTAGGAGTCGAGCGGATCGTCGGCCGCGATCAAGACCGCGAGCGAGGGCTGTCCGGCCCGACCTGCTCGCCCGGCCTGTTGCCATAATGACGATAGTTTTCCCGGCCATCCCGCTAGCAACACCGCATCTAACCCCGCAATATCGATGCCTAATTCGAGGGCATTGGTGGCAGCCAGCCCCATCACTTCTCGGTCCCGCAGCCTTCGCTCCAACACTCGGCGGTCTTCGGGCAAGAATCCGCCGCGGTATGCCGCCACGCTGGCCACGAGGTCAGGGTTTACCTGCTCCAGGGCTCGGCGGGTCGCATCGGCCACCACCTCGACTCCGACTCGCGAGCGAGCAAACGCGACCGTCTGGACCCCGGAGGCCACCAGGTCGGTGAGCAGATCAGCCGTCTGCGACACCGCACTACGCCGGGCTCCGTCGTCTCCCAGCGGCGGCTCCCACAGGGCAAACGTCACCGCCTCGCGCGGTGAACCGTCCTCACTCAGGGCACGAACGCTCGTTCCGGTGAGCGCGCTCGCGTGTCGAGCCGGATCGGCGACGGTGGCCGAGGCCAGCGCGATCGTGGGGTAGGCGCCGTACCGAGCGGCCACCCGAAGCAACCGGCGCAGAACCGCGCTGACGTGCGCACCGAAGACCCCCCGATAGACGTGGCATTCATCGATGACCACGTAGTCGAGTTTGCGCAGGAACGTCGCCCAGTGTTGATGGCCAGGTAACAACGAGTGGTGCAGCAGGTCCGGGTTGGTCAGCACGTAGTGGGCGTGGTCGCGGATCCAGCGCCGTTCGTCCGTGGCGGTGTCCCCGTCGTAGGTCGCGCACCGGATCTGTGGGATCGCCAGCGACGTCAAGCGGGCTTCTTGATCCGCAGCCAGCGCCTTGGTGGGCGCGAGGTAGAGCGCGGTCGACCCGCGCCCGGTCGGTGCATCGAGACCGTCGAGCAACGAGGTCAGCACCGGCAGCAGGTAGCCCAACGACTTTCCCGAGGCAGTGCCCGTCGCCAACACCGCATGCTCGCCCGACCACAAGGCTTGCGCCATCTCACGCTGGTGACTCCACAGCGAGCTGATCCCTGCGCCGGTCAGGGCCGCATACAGGCTGGGGTCGACCCATTCGGGAAACGCCGTTTCGTGGGCTTCGCGAGCAGGCACGGTGTGAGTGTGAACGAGGGCACGCGAACGCTGACCGCGGGCCAAGTGGGCGAGCGCGGCGACGGGGTCGAAGGGTGACGATCTGGACACTGTCACCACCGTATGTCCCTGCCGTGGTGATGCTTGCGTCGCAAAACGTCTACTGTGAGCCGCAACACCGTCCCACACTCTTTGGCGCATCGCTGGCGATCCGCCCTGCACGGAGGTACTTCATGGTTTTCACTGCTCAGGAGATCGATCTGGGATGGGGGAGCACATCCATCGTGGTGTTCGTGCTGCTGATCTCGTTGGCGGCGCTGGTGATGGGATGGAAATTCCGCTCCGAGGTGCTAGCCACCTCGCCTGGGACCGAGTCGATGCAAGAAATCGGCGGTGCGGTGCAGGACGGCGCGCAGGCGTATTTGCGGCGGCAGTTTCTGACGCTCCTTCCGTTCGTGGTCGTGGCGTTTTTCTTGTTGATGCTGCTACCGGCTGACGGGTTGTCGATCCGGCTCGGACGATCAGTGTTCTTCCTGATGGGGGCCGGGTTCTCCGCCGCTATCGGCTACTTGGGGATGAGCTTGGCCACCGAGGCCAACATGCGCGTGGCCGAGGCAGCCCGTACCTCGGGGCGAGACCTCGGCATGCGAATCGCCTTCCGCACCGGCGGGACCGTGGGTATGGCGACGGTGGGGCTGGGGTTGTTCGGTGCAGCGCTCGTCGTGCTGATCTACCAGGGGGATGCCGCGAAGGTGCTCGAGGGCTTCGGCTTTGGCGCTGCCCTGTTGGCGATGTTCATGCGTGTGGGTGGAGGCATTTTCACCAAGGCAGCCGACGTAGGAGCGGACCTCGTAGGCAAGGTCGAGACCGGCATACCCGAGGACGACAAGCGCAACCCCGCGACCATCGCCGACAACGTTGGGGACAACGTCGGTGACTGCGCGGGCATGGCTGCCGACCTGTTCGAGTCGTATGCCGTCACGCTGGTCGCCGCGCTCATCCTCGGCACCGCAGCGCTCGGCGCACCCGGGCTGACGTTCCCGCTGATTGTGCCCGCCATCGGTGCCTTGACCGCGATCCTCGGGGTCTACGTCACCAAGGCTCGCCCCAACGAGAGCGGCCTGGCCGCGATCAACCGCGGTTTCTACATCTCCGCCGTCACCGCTGCGATCGCCTCGACGTTGGCCGCGCTGATCTTCCTGCCCAAGAGCCTGTCGGCCGACTTCAGCGAGATCGCCATCTTCGGCGCCACCGAGGTGCCCGATCTCAACCCCGCCGTGCGCGGCGCTGCTGCCGTCGTCATCGGCATCATCTTGGCCACCGCCATCTTGTGGCTGACCGGCTACTTCACCGGAACGGACTCCAAGCCGACCAAAGACGTCGCTCGCACTTCGTTGACCGGTCCGGCGACGGTGATCCTGTCGGGCATCGGCGTCGGCTTCGAGTCTGCGGTCTACACCGCAGTCACCATCGCCGGAGCGGTCTACATCCTGTTCACCCTCGGTGGTGGATCGCTGATCCTGTCGCTGTTCTTCGTGGCCCTGGCCGGTTGCGGCCTGCTGACCACCGTCGGGGTGATCGTCGCCATGGACACCTTCGGGCCGGTCTCGGACAACGCTCAAGGCATCGCCGAAATGTCGGGGGATGTGGACGGTGAAGCAGCCCAGGTGCTGACCGAGCTCGACGCCGTCGGCAACACCACCAAGGCGATCACCAAGGGCATCGCCATCGCGACCGCCGTCTTGGCGGCCACGGCGCTGTTCGGGTCGTACTGGGACGCGGTCAACACCGAAATCGGTGGGGTCACCGGCCTCACGGCCGAAGAGAGTGTCTCGGTGTTGCAGTCGTTCTTGGTGTTCGACCCGCGCTCGCTGGTCGGTCTGATCATTGGCGGCTCGGTGGTCTTCCTGTTCTCCGGTTTGGCGATCAACGCCGTGACCCGAGCCGCCGGCGCCATCGTGTTCGAGGTCCGCCGCCAGTTCCGCGAGATGCCCGGCATCATGAACTACACCCAGAAGCCGGACTACAAGCGCGTCGTCGACATCTGCACCCGCGACTCGCTCCGCGAACTGGCCACCCCTGGCTTGCTTGCGGTGCTGGCACCCATCGCCGTCGGCTTCTCGCTCGGTGTTGGTGCGTTGGCCGGCTATCTTGCCGGTGCTATCGGCACCGGAGTGTTGATGGCCGTCTTCCTCGCCAACTCCGGTGGGGCATGGGACAACGCGAAGAAAATTGTCGAGGACGGAGCTCACGGTGGCAAGGGGACCGCGGCCCACGAGGCGACGATCATCGGTGACACGGTCGGTGACCCGTTCAAAGACACCGCCGGTCCGGCGATCAACCCGCTGATCAAGGTGATGAACCTGGTCGCGCTGCTGATTGCCCCCGCGATCGTGACGATGTCGGTCGGCGACGACGCCAATACGTTGCTGCGCTGGTCGATCGCCCTGGTGGCGTTCGCGATCATCGTGCTCGCCGTGTTGTTCAGCAAGCGCCGCGGCTTGGCCATTGCCGAAGACGTCGAGCAGGGCGCAGGCTCTGTCTGAGGAACCGGTTTCGGACGGCGTGGCCGCCGCGCCCAGCGGCAGCGGCGAGCAGGTCGCTGGGCTGCGGGCGGACCTTCGTGAGGCTGGCTACACCGTTGCTGGGTTGGACGACCTGCTTGGGCCATCGGCCGGTGGTGCGCTAGTTGGCGGTCAGCGCTTGCCTGCTGACCGATTGACGCGTGGCAACGCTCGCCCGCCGGCCGTGTTGGTGCGGTTGCTCGTGCTAGGTCTGCCGGTGGCGGCGGATGCCGTTGCGGCGGTGTTACCGCGCACGGGTCTGGCTGGTGTGCTCGAGATGGGCTTATCCGCGAAACCTCCGGTGGTCAGGTTGTCGGTCTGTGTGACCTGCGCCCGTATGCCGATGAGCGGCACGATTGGTGGGTCGCCTCCGACCTGACCTTAATGGCCACGGGTGCGCCTTTGGGCACGAGTCACGTCGTCGGGGTCGGTGGGGCATCGACCACGCTCGCGTCGTGGACGCCCCGCCCGTGGGCCGCGCGGACGTTCGATCTCGGGACCGGCTCGGGAGCGCAGGCTCTGCACCTGGGTGGGCACTCGGCATACCGGGTGGTCAGTGATCTGTCCGCGCGAGCTCTGGACTTCGCGCGCTTCACCTGTGCCCTCAACGAGGTTGATGTCGACGCCCGACTGGGGTCGCTGTTTGAGCCGGTCGCTGGCGAAGTCTTTGATCTAATCGTGTGCAACCCGCCGTTCGTGATCACCCCCCGAGCTGCCGGCCTGGACACGATGGAGTACCGCGACGGTGGTGCCGTCGGGGATGAATTGGTGGCCGCGGTCGTGGCCCGAGTGGGCGATCACCTGTCCCCGGGTGGGATTGCGCAGTTGCTCGGCAACTGGGAGTTGACGCCCGGGCAAGACTGGTCGGACCGCGTGCGTTCATGGTTGCCCGAAAAACTCGATGCGTGGGTGATCCAGCGAGAAGAGCAGGACGTGGCCGACTACGCCTTGACGTGGGCCCGCGATGCGGGCCATCCGGTGGGCAGCCCCGACTTTGAGCGTTGGTATGCCGCCTGGCTGGACGACTTTGCCGCCCGCGGCATCGAGCGGATCGGCTTTGGAATCATTACCGTCCAGCGTCCAGGTGAAGACCGAGCGACCTTCACCGACCTCGAGGACGTCGTAACGCCCGTCGCGTCGCCGATGGGCCCGACCATCCTGCGAGGGTTGCGCTCGCGGGCGTGGCTGGCGATGCACGACGACGACCAGGTGTTGGCGGTGCCGTGGTCGGTCGCCGCCGACGTCACCGAGGAGCGGATGGGTCGGCCGGGGGCCCCTGACCCGATGGTCATTCATCTGCGCCAGGGGGGCGGCCTGCGACGAGTAGTGCAGCTCGACTCGCTCAGCGCGGGGTTGGTCGGCACCCTCGACGGCGAGCTGACTGCGGCCCAGATCGGGCAAGCCCTTGCAGTCCTGACCGATACCAACGTGACCGACGTGTTCCGAGTGGTCGCCCCGGTGCTGCGGTCCTTAGTTGCCGACGGGCTCCTTCACTAACCTCACGCGCTGACCGATTCCCCAAACGCGTGCATGTCGGCATACGGCTCAAAGACCTGCTCAGACCCGTGCCAGGTGCTCCATAACCTCTCCGCCGTGCGGACGTCGATATCAAACGCGGCAATGAAGAGAGTCAAAGCCCGGCGCGACAGCGTCTTACCTGATAGCGCCCGACTGACCGTGTCCTTGAGTTGCCGAGGCAGGTCGACGTTGTCGGTCGGCTCCTGCCCGACTCGCCACTGGTAGTCGGCTAACACCTGGGTGATGGCCCCCTGGTGGATGCCGTGGCCAGCGCTCGGAGCGTGCTGCGACCACATAGCTCGCAGTGTGGGGTCGTTGCGCAGCAGAGAGCACAACATGTCGACGGTGCGCATCCGCGCTTGCCTCCTCAACATGGTCGAGGTGCGGATCACCGAAGCGGGGTGGCGGTGCAGGTCAGCTGGGGCTCGGCTCATCGGGAATCTTCCTAGTCAGGGAGCATTTCCCTGCCTAGAGCACGATGGGAACTTTTTGATACATGTCCGTGCGACGCGTTGTGTACCCATCGATTCGAGCCCGCTCCGGTAGGTGAAGGTCGAGCCGGAACTGCGGGGTCTCCGCTCGGCCCTACCGCACGTGCGAAAGCGGCCCTGACCTCGGCAGATCAGTCGGGAACGACGCGCCTGCTGCGGTGGCCCGTCCTTGTTGGGCCATCTTCCGGTCACCCTCCTGATACGCGATGAGCGCAGCGGTGGTGCCCTCCAACGCGGAAGTCGTGTCGGCCAAGATCGTCTTTAGATGGGGGTAGACCACGTCCTCCGCAAAATCGCCCAAACACTTCAGGACGTGTGGGCTGCCGGGCAAGGCGGCTGCCAGTTCGGCGAATGCGTCGTTAACCCGCTTCTCGTCGGTGACGTAGTCCTGCGCACTCGTGCCCGCATTGCGCAGAACACGCTCTACGTCGGCGGTGTGAATATCCCACGTTGCCATGCTGCTCCTTTGCTGGCGCAGGGGTGAATCAGCCGATGTTGGTCACGGCCGTGCGTGCTCGGGACTGGGCGGAGGTAGCCGTTTCGTCGTTATTGCTCAGCAACTGGCGAACCAACGCGATGATGGCGCGGACCTCGTCGCTGGCGCGACGCCAGCGCTGCTCGACGGTGTAGTAATCCTCCGAGACCCCGTCGGCCTGGAAGTCCGACATGGCGGCAGCGACCTGAGCGTCGCGGGTCGCGATGAGCGATTCGAGGCGGCCGATGAGGGTGGTGATGTCGGATTGCACGGTGGCCGAGATGCTGGTGTCGAACGAAATTCGGTCTGTCGTAGGCATGGTTTCTCCTTCTCGAACGGGTAGATAGCTATCGGGATCAGGTACGCGAGGCGAAGCGTGCGCCGTCGAAGTTGGCCTGGCCCTGGGCGGCGGTCGCGTTGTCGCTGGCCTCCACGTCGCCCACCTGGAAGGCCGTGTTCATGCCGCCCTGTCCGTGTAGAATTGCGGCCAACGCGCCGTTCAAGTCAGCGGCAATCTGGTCGGTACTGGACTTGAATTGGTCGAAAGCGACCCGGCCAGCTCCGTTGAACTTGCCTTCCAGCGGCTCGACTGCCGTCACCAAACTCGTGACGAGAGTGCCCAGATCTTGGTGTGAGCCTTCGGTGCCTTTAGCCAGGGTGCCGAGGGCGGCGTTTCCCATGTCGAACTTCACAGCGTTACCTCCGATGGTGAGATGGCGGGCGGCCGGACTCGATATTGCTGCGAGCAGGGCCGTTGTGGTGAACGAGCCCAGTAGACACAGGTTCTCGAAACTGCCGCGAAAGTTATCCACAGGGGGTCAGCGGCGGGTGCACGAAAAGTGTCACGATCTGTGGCATGTCCGAAGACTGGTTGGTCACCTCGCACCGCCCCCTCGCCGTCGAAGACGTGGTGATGAGTTTGCGGGTATGGGCGGTTCAGGTCAGCGTCCGCGTTGATACGGCCCGTCTGTGCACCGTCGTGGTCGACAGTTCAGACCGTGTGCTGCTGTGGGTCGCTCCCAGTCAGCAGGTGCGCGAGCCTGCCGATGCTCTGGCTCGAAGTGGGTTGACGCCCGTGACCGACGCTGAGCAAGAAGCGATCTGGTGGACCGAGGTGATCCAGCCGGCCGCTCGGCATACGGGATGGGGGTCGAGCGTGAGCGCCGGTTCGGTGGCGAACGCCTTAGCCCAGGTGGTAAACGGAAACGCCCAAAGCTTGACTCCTGCGCCGGGGGAGGGGGAATCCGGCACCGACGAGGTAGATGAGCATGCTGAAGACCTCGCGTGCGACCTGATGACCGACGCGTGCGCCATCTTCTTGCAGGCCCGATCGGTGTTGTCCGTCACTGCGTGGGTGTCGATCGCGATGGCCTGGGCCGCTCGGCGCGGGTTGACGCCCGTTTTCCTCACCCCGGGCACTACCCAGCTCTCGCCGGTGATGCACCACTTCGCACGGCGTGGGGGGTGTCTGTGGGTCCGGCAAGGTGCCGAGGGGATGCACAACGGAGCGACCGGCGCGGCGTTGACGTGGGCCAGAGGAGCGTTCGTCGATTCGCCTGCCGCGCCATGGCCCGTGGCGCTCAACGGTGGATGGGAGGTCGCCTTCGAAGGCGAGAGGCTGCATACCGACCCCACAGGTATGCAGATCGGTCACCTCGCCCAGGCCACGCACGATGCGTGCGGAATCGAGGGTCCAACGAGCTGGGGTGTCCTCGAGCCCACCAGCGAAGCGTGGCGGCCGCAGGAGATCACCGAGTACGCACGGGAGGCCTCACCCGAGACGAGTCGCGTGTTTTTCCGCTCGCCGAGGGGCACCGGGATCGTGACGGTCGTGCCGCAACCCGTGGGAGTGCAAGAGAGCCTGATGTGGGTTAAGGCAGCCGACGATGTGCCGCCGCAATCGACTCATTTGGGCCGGGTCGGCGAGCGACTCTTAGAGGCCGGGAGCGACGTCGCGCTGCTCGGATATCGCCGGCCAACCGTCACGTGGCCGGGTCCGGGGGGATCGACAGGCAACCTGCTTCCGGGAGTGATCTGCTTCAAACCCGGCCGCTTTGGTGGGTTGAACGCCGCCACGCTCAACCTGCCCGCCGACTCCGGCGCGCTCGCCTACGAAACCGAAGTCGGAGTGGTGGTGACCTTCCCGGTGCCGAAACACAGCAGTGATGCCGCTAGCGGATCCTTGCTTGACGCCTGGGACCACACGCTATCGACGCTGGCGCAGCGCACTTCGGCCAATGCGGTCTACCAGGGTGATTCCTCGTGAGTTACACCTACGACGAGCAACTCATCGATGCGGTGGGTGTGCGGCGCGACAGGCTGATCGGCGCGTTGCTTCACGGTCCACAACGGCTGCGCCACAGATTCTCCGACCGACTGACGACGTATGCGGTGAGCGCTGGCCTGGGCGCCTTGGTGGCGGCAGTCTGTGTTGGGGTGTCGTTCGTGGCCGATCTGCTGGCGAGGTCGCCGCGATGACGGTTACTCCGGTGCGGGGTGTTACCGGTCCGTACTTGCGGACCACCGTCATGTCATCACAGCGTGCCCTCGATGTCGTGCTGCCCACCGATCAAGTCGTGGCCGAACTCATGCCGGGGTTGTTGGACGTTTTGGGCATTAGCGCCGCCACCGACACCACGGCCAGCGGTTGCATTTTGCACACGCCAACGGGGCACGTCCTCGACCTCGAGCGCCCCCTTGCCGGTGCCATGCTGCGCGACGGGGTGGTGTTACGCCTCGTGCAAGAGCAGGAGGCCCCGGCCGAGCCGATCGTGAGCGATCTTCTTGACCTGCTCGAGTCGGAATCTCCGCGTGGGCGCTGGACCGAGCAGGCAACGCAATGGACGCTCGCGTGCGCAGGGATGAGTGTGCTTGGTCTCGCCGCCGGACTGTGGGTGACGACCACCGACGCGGCGCCTTGGCCACGGTTGGTCATCGTCGCGATCGTGGCGTGCGCGCTTTCCGTCGTCTCGGCCGCACTGGGACGGTCCGCGCTGGCGTGGCTCAGCGCTGCCGTTGCCGTTGGTGCGGCTGGTTTCGGCGTTTGGCTTGGGGCACCGTCCGTCGCAGTGGCGGGGGCGTGGAGCTGCGTCGTGGTGTTGTGCGCCATTGCGGCCACAGGATGGTGCTTGGGACGATGGCGATCCACCGCGACCGCCGCTGCGGTCTGGATAGCCCTGATGTGCGTGGCCGGCCCGACCTGGTGGTGGGGACGGGACGTAGGGCTGACGGGCGCCGTCGTCGCGACAACGAGTTCGCTGACCCTGGGGATGCTGCCCGGCGTAGCCCTGGGGGTGACCGGTTTGCTGAGTACCGATGCTCACGTCGCATCGGGGCAGGTGGTCACTCGCCGAGACGCGAGGGTGGTCGTCGATCAGGCTCATCGCGCGCTGGCGGGGGCGGTTGCCACCTGCGCGTTCGGCTATGGCGTCAGCGGATGTGTCTTGGCCCTGATGGCGGACCTAAACCCGTGGGTCCTGGGGTTGCTTGCGGCAACGTTGGTGTCGTGGCTTGCACGGGTCCGACACTTTCCGCTGATCACCCAACGCGTCACCATCTGTGTCGCGGTGGCCCTGGTGGCCGTGGGCCTCGCCCTGGGCATCGTCGCCGCTGACGCCGATCTGACGTGGTGGGTGGTAGGGGTCTGTGTCGCTGCGGGTTCCTGCCTCGTAGCGGCTGGATCGCTGGCCTTTTCGCCGGTAGCGGCGGCGGTCATTCGCAGATGGGTGCAGCGCCTGGAGACCGTTGCGGTCATCGCCACCGTTCCGTGCTTCATCGGTGTGCTCGGTGTGTATGCAGACCTGCTCGAGACCTTCTAAGGGTGCCTCGTGAGCGCCTCAGATCTGCAGGCCCAGCAGTGGCAGTCCGACATGCTCGCCCAGTTGGCAGGCGCCTCGAGCAAACCTGACGCGGCGCACCCCAGCCCGCGAGATTTCCCGACTGCTACGGCTCACGACGCGAGCGGACCGGCCGGCGAGCCTGGACGAGAACAGGCTGAGTCGGCATACCGACCCACCTCGCACATCACCGCCATGGCGCAGCGGCCACGAGCCCTTCAGCGGATCGTGTCACACCGTCCCGCCACGTCGCGAGTAGGCCGATACGTCGGGCTCGCGAAAACACTCATCGGCGGTGGCGGCGCACCGACCGATCAGGTGGACGCGCTAGCTCGACTACAAACGCCCCTTCCGACCGGGCGGCGCGTGGTGGTCACGGGGGCTCACGGCGGTGCGGGCGCGAGCACCGTGGCTCTTCTGCTCGCCGACACTGTTCACCTCTATCGTCCCGACGGTGTGGTCTTGCTCGACGCCTCCGGGCACACCGGAGGCCTGCTGTCGAGGCTTCCGCGGGCCCCCACCATGAGCGTGGCAGGTGCCGACAAGCACCTCAGCGCAGGTGATATTGAGGCCGTCGTGAAACCCCACCAACGTCCTATGAGAGCGGTGCTCACCCCTGCGTCCAATGCGCACGTGGCGGCGAGGGTGGCCGCACGGTTGCAGCGCCGGGTGGGCATCAGCGTCGTCGACGTCGGCACCCATCAACCGGCTCGGCAACACACAGACCGGTCGCGCAACGACGTCACAGATCCCACCAATCCCACAGACCCCACTGAGTCCGCTCGCGGAGCGCTCATCGAAGGAGCGGATGCGGTCGTGGTGGTCTGCGAAAACACCGTCCGCGGAATGCTCTGTGTCCATGCAGCGGTCCAGGACTACCTGGCTAACGGCTTTGTTGATGCCTCGATCGTCGTGGTGATCGTGGAGCGCGTCCCGCACTCAGGAGTCACCGTGACCCAAGCGCGGCAGGAGATTCACCAGAGCCATGACGTCACCGTCGCCGACGTACCTCGTGACCGACACCTTGCCGGGGGAGCTCACCTGCACACCCATCTCTTGGCGCCGTGGACCCGCCACGCCGTGATGAGGCTCGCCGCCGACGTGATCGACTCCAGCGCGGGCGCGCGATGAGCACCGAGCTCGTGCATCGCGCTGCCCGCAGCACCTCCGGAACCCCGGCAACAAGCAACCAGCCCATCGAACGGCCCCCGACCCTGCCAGAAGGTAACTCCGGGATGGGCGGGCTGCTGATGTTGGTTCCGATGCTTGGGGCAGGTGCGTCCATGACCGTGATGATGTTGTTTCGCGGGTCAAGTTTCGCGGCGGTCGGTGCACTGATGATGATCGTGACGATCCTGGCCTCGGTGGTCATGGTCTTTAGCCAACGAGGCAAGGCGGCGCGCGCTCGGCGCACCCAACGCGAGGACTATTTGGCGTACCTGGAGCGGGTCCGCGCCGAGCTCACCGACGCCGAAGCAGCACACGTCGCGGACCTTCGTCGCGCACAACCTCATCCGCGCGCTCTGCTTCCGATCGTGCTCCAGGGGTCACGGCTCTGGGAGCGCCGCCGTAGCGACAGCGATTTTATGCAGGTCAGGCTGGGGGTGGGCCAGGTGCGGCTGCGTACGTTCCAGCGCCAAGGTGAGGAGCCAGGGGTGCGTGAAGCCGACCGATTTATGCAGGCCGAGATGGAACGGGTGGAGGATCGGTTCAGCCATCGAGGCGATGTGCCACTAGCGGTGAACCTTCGCGGGGTTGGGCACGTCAGCGTGCTGGGGGACCGATCATTCTGTGATCGTGTAGCCAGCATCGTGGTAGCCCAGGCTGCTTCCTTCGCTGCCCCTTACGACGTGTTCGTCGCGGTGGTTATTTCGCCCGGACGTGAATCATCCTGGTCGACCGCGGCCTGGTTGCCTCACTGCATTGATCGGAACGCAGAGATCGACCCAATCATCGGCCCGCCCCGGTGGGTAGGGCGCAGCACCGCAGAGCTGCGCTGGCTGCTGGGTCCGGAGATCCGACGCCGGGTCACTAGCGCGGCGCAGCGTCGCCGCACGCTGAGTCGGGCCCATGCCGCAACGGAGTTCGCGACCCTGCTGGTCATCGCCGACGAGCACGGTCAGCGCTGTACTCAAGCGTTGCCTGACGCCGGCGACGTCAGCGCCGAGGACCTTGGGGCCACCGTGCTCCACCTGGTTGCCCAAGCCAGTGATGAACCCGACGAGGTCACGACCCGCATCAGGCAAGACCCCAGCGACCCGAACGCAGCAATCGTCGAGGTCTACCAGCGCCGCGACCAGAAACCCACCGCAGTCCGCGTGGTGTTGGACGAACTGGGGACAGCGCAGTGCGCCGCACTGCTTCGAGCCATGGCGGGGCTGCGGCTCTCGGCAGACAGCATCGCGGAATCCGATGGCGCTACAGCGTGGAACGTCGGCCGCGTGCTGGGCCTGCACGACCCTTCGACCCTGGATCTGGACCGGGCCTGGGCGCCGCGCTCGCCGGCTGCGTTCTTGCGTGTACCCATTGGTGTGGACGATGTGGGCGATCCGGTGATGTTAGACCTCAAAGAGTCGGCTCAGTCGGGGATGGGCCCGCACGGTTTGTGCGTGGGAGCGACCGGATCGGGGAAATCCGAGCTCCTACGGACCTTGGTGTTGGCGCTGCTGAGCACGCACAGCCCGGCGGACGTGGCCATGGTGCTCGTGGACTACAAGGGTGGCGCGACGTTTGCTCCCTTTGCTGATGCGCCGCACGTGCATGGCGTCATCACCAACCTCGGCGATGACGCCACCCTGGTGGAACGCGTGTATGCGAGCGTGGCGGGGGAAGTCCGTCGGCGCCAGCAGATGCTCAAGGACGCGGGCAATCTCTCTGACATCACGGCATACCGAAAGAAGCGGCACCGTCGCCTTCGCGAAGGCGGCAGTGATAGCGAAAGTGACAGTCTGGATCCGATGCCGCACCTGTTGGTGATCATCGACGAGTTCGGGGAATTGCTGACCGCCCGGCCCGACTTCATCGAACTGTTCCTCTCGATTGGACGGATCGGGCGATCGATTGGCGTGCACCTTCTGTTGAGCAGCCAACGCATTGAGTCCGGCAAGTTGCGCGGCCTGGACACCTACCTGTCCTATCGCTTGGGGCTGCGGACGTTGTCGGAGGCGGAGAGTCGCACCGTGCTCGACACGCCGGATGCCTTCGCGCTGCCTGCACTGCCTGGGTATGGGTATCTCAAGGTGGACACCGCGACGTACACCAAATTGCGGGCGGGTTACGTCTCGGGGCCGCTCGACCTCAACGAGACGGCGCCCGTGCAGGAAACCCGTGGTGTCGAAGTGCTGTCGCACTACCGGCTGCTGAAGTCCCCAGCGACACCGGTGACCGCTGAGTCAGCGGAGGCGCTGAGTGAAATGGGCGACGACGACGAGGGGCCAGCGTCACCAACGCTGTTGGACGAAACTGTGAAGCGAATGGCCACTAGGCCGACCGTCGGACACGCGGTGTGGTCGCCACCGCTGCCGAATCGGTTGAGTCTCGACCAGATACACCGGGTCGGGGTGGTTGACACCGCAGTTGGTCCGCGGATCCCTCGCAGCAAGCCCTTGCGAGTGCCGCTCGGAGTGCTTGATGACCCGTCCCAGCAGTGGCAAGGGCCATGGGAGCTCGACCTCAGTGACTCGACGAGTCACGTGTTGATCGTCGGTGGGCCGCGCAGCGGCCGCTCCACCGTGCTCCGGACGATCGCCGCATCGCTGTCGCTGACCCACACGCCGAACGACGCTGTGGTCTACGGCATCGATGCGCTCGGGTCGGCCCTGCAGTCCATCGAAGGGTTGCCGTGCGTGGCCGGGGTGGCTGGCCGGATGGAACCGGAAGTGACCCGGCGAATCGTGGAGGAGGTCCACGGCCTGCTGACCGAACGCGAAGAATGGTTCACCCACCTGCGCGTCGATTCGCTGACGCGGGCCAGGTCGCCCATGGGCCAGAGGTCGCCAGAGGCCCAACCGGCGAACATGGCTGACGTGGTGTTGTTGATCGACGGTTTCGGTCCGTTGGCAGAGGAGCACGACGGGACCACCGGTTTGATGCAGGCGCTCGTTCGGCGCGGGCCTGCATACGGCATCACCATCGTGTCCACCGCGAGTCGGTGGAACGAAGTTCGCCTGAATCAGCAAACCTTCTTCGGGACCACCATCGAGCTGAGACTCGGCGACTCCGCCGAATCCGGAGTGGACCGCAAACTCGCCGAGACTCTGAAATCGGCCGGGCCGGGTCGGTGCCTGTTGCCGTCGAAACTGTTTGCCCAGGTCGCGCTGCCCCGTATCGATGGCATGGTCGACGAAAAGAACAACGCGCCAGCCCTGGCGGCACTCGTGCAACGCGTGTCGGCCACGACCGACGGTCGGGCGCGGCCGGTGCGGGTGCTCCCCGCCTCGTTGCGTTCCACCGACCTCGATTCGCCGCCACATCAGGGTGGAGCGATCGTGCCGCTCGGCCTAGACGAGACGACATTTGCCACCGCGGCGTTGGACTTCGACGGGGTCGACCGCAACCTCTTGATCATCGGTGACGGCGGCACCGGGCGCACCGGGATCTTGACCCACATCGCCGCGACCATGGCTGAGGGCAGCAACCCGGATTCCTTGGTCATCGCCGTCGTCGATCCACGAGGAACGATGCGCGACGTCATACCGGACGACCTCTTGGGTGGGTATGCAGGCTCGGCGGTCATGGCCGGGCGGCTCGTCGAAGCGATCCTTCCCGAGGTGGAGGTACGCGCTACCCGACTGGCGGATGCTGCGGCGTCGTTCATCGCACCGACGCCGCGCATCATGCTGATCGTGGATGACTATGACGTGTTGACCGCCAGCGGCTCTTCGCCGTTGACGCCGCTCGTGCCGTACCTGTCGATGGGGCGAGAGGTGAACCTCAACGTCGTCCTGGCGCGGCGCACCAACGGTGCCGCCCGAGGGATGTTCGAGTCGGCGTTTGCGTCCGTGCGTGAATCGGGAGCCACCGGGCTGCTGCTCTCCGGGGACCGTAGCGAAGGGCAACTCTTTGGCTCGGTGCGGCCGACCCTGCTGCCCACGGGCCGAGGGCAGTTGGTGCGCGCCGGACACGCACCACGCACCGTCCAGACCGTCCACGCTCAAGCGGTCGTTCGCGGCAACTAACCGGGCGTCGTTGGACGGATAGACACCGCAGTGCCCGAGCGAAAGCAAAGCGCTGAGTATGCAGACGACGGGGACTGGTCAGTGCGTCATACGTCGCTGGTGGGGATATGAGTGGACGGGATCGTCAAGTTGGCTGCCGCTTGAGCGAAAAGGGTCTGTAAAAGGCCGAATGATGATACATCTGCCGTTGCCGACAGGGTGATGCCGAGGTCACCGACGGCGGTGAACCACTGGTTCGTCAGGACCAAGCACCCAGACGGTGATACGTACCGAGCGCAGCGTCGCCCACCAGGTTGGCCAGCCACCTCGAGGCGTTCGACGTCGAGCAGCGAGTAATCGCGCAGCAGTATGGGCAGCATCCGGTCGGTTTTGGCCTGCCAGTCTCGAAACGACAGCCCGCCGTTGCTCATGACCGTCAACACCAGATTGGCCCGGAAGCCACCGTCGGCGCGCGCCGGCTCCAACGCCACGAGGGCTTCGTCACCCCAGGGGGCGCCACGCCACGACCGTGGATGATGAAACCTCACACCCCGGCAGTGGCTCGTCGATGGCAGTCCGTCCACGCTCAGTCCCAGAACGTCAGCGTGTCGTAGGCATCCCCTGCTTCGTCGCCGACCCATTCGAGCCCGTCTTCCGCCAGGTCACCCACCTGGCCGCCGTAGTCCACGAGGTGATCGCCGACGTACCCACCGGCGTAGGAGCCCGCGAAGCCGCCCACGGTCCCGCCGATGATCATCCCGATGGCGGTGCCGGGGCCGGGCCCGAAAGCGGACCCGATAAGCGCCCCGCCGGCAGCACCGGCCTTAGCCCCGGCCCACGCTCCGGTCGCGGTGCTCGCGCCCATCGTCACGCTGCGTCCCACCCGCTCGCCGGTGCCCGAGGCTTTCGAAGCCTTCCACTCTGTCCACCCCGACTGGGCAAACGTCAGGCCAACCCCCGCCCGGTCCAAGACGGTGCCAGCTTTGGACCACTTCCCAGCGGCCGTGAGGTCTCGAACCAGCGGCGGTGCACCTGAGATGAAGTCGATCTCGTACACCCACGTCACGTATGCCGACCCAACGGAGTGAGACAGCCCCAACGAGTACAGCGCCCGGTTCGCCTCGCCGCGATCCGCTGGCGGACCAAACCCACCCCACTCGTGCACCCACGCGTTCAGCGGATCCCACCGCAGTGCCGGAGGTGCGGCCCAACCGGGCCCGCACGTCGCAGCGGTAGGAGCTCGCGGTGTCCAGGTGGCCGGGCGGGTGAGCGGTGCGATGAGCGCCGCGACCGCGTCGGCGCACTCGCGATCCGCTGCCTGCGCCGAGGCGGTAAACGTCGCAACATCCTCGGGGTGCACCCAGGCGGTCGCCAGGGAGTCCAGGCGGTCGGCATACGCCCAAAGGATGTCGCGGACCTGGCGCCCGAGCGCGAGGCTCGCGTGCGCCTCGGTGCGGGGAGCATCCATTGCCGCCCACACCACCGGTGCCTCCGGTGCCTCGTATGCAGACCGCAAACCTAGCCATTGCGAGCGCACCGTGGTGGCGGTCATCTGCACCCCGAGCAGCCCAGAGACCAGATCGCTGGCGGCGCGTCGCACCTCCGCACCGTCGTCGACCCAGTGCGACCCCCACCGGCCGTCGGCCCCCACCACAACGCTCATATGTTGCCTTCACTGATCCGCCGAATAACTCCTGAGAAGCAGTACACCTCGAATCGTGCGGTCGCAGGCGCTCCTGCCCACAGGGCCAAAGATGTGGATCTAAAGGTTCAGCGCCATGGCTTTCAGCACCCTTTCGATGCCGCTTCGGTGGGTCTGGTCGGTGATGCTCCGGACCATCCACCCGGGCCGGGCCAGCGACAAAACAGTCGCATCAGCAGAGGCGAGGTCGGGCGCACCCTGCGGGCCAAGGACAATCAATGAGTCGACGCACCGGTGACCCGCCAACCCGGCAAAACTCGCCCTAGCTGACCCCAGATCGAGGCTTTCCACCAGGATGGGGTGCGCGCCGGCATACATGGAGGTGTGTTGGTGCAGATCGCCACCCTGCTGGCCGCTGCGCCCGAGCGCGATGGTCTCGCGCAGCACAAGTCTCGCCCTGTCGGCCACCTGCGCCCGGGTGGATCGAGCGACCGATGCCCCGGTGCTGACCACGAACGGCAGCCCCAGCCAGGTCAAGCTCGCGCCGGTCTCAAGGGTGAGATCGACGTCCCAGCGCGCCGCCCCGGCATCCATGTCGTAGGCGACCGCGCCGGAGGTCTCGACCACCTCCAACTCGACGCCTGCACCCACGACCACTTCGATTCGCACCTCGTCACCGGCCAGCAACAACGCCACGACCGACACCAGCGCGACCCTTGCGCCACCGGGGTGTCGATCAATGAGCCGGGGGGCAAACGCACCGTAGTGCAGCACGACATCGACGCGGGCATCATTGACGCTACGGTGGGCCTCAATGCGTGTGGTCGGGTGTTTCATCGCCCGTGTGAGTGAGGGGCCATCGGGCCGGGATTGATCGGGGTGTGGCCGCCGGCACGAGCCGTCGCGACGAGGTTACGGGCCCACCCGGCGAGGGAAGCCACGCTGGTCGGATCGTGCTTGGACAGGCACAGCACCGGCCGGTCGTCGCGCTCGGCCGTGGCGTCGGCCAGCATCTGCGGTACGTCCACCCCGACGTATGCCGCTAGGTCGGTTTTGTTGATCACCAACAGATCGGCGCGGGCAATGCCGGGGCCTCCCTTACGCGCCACGTCGCCTCCACCGGCGACATCGAGCACGAAGATCTGTGCGTCGACCAGCGCTAGAGAGAAGGTCGCGGTGAGGTTGTCTCCGCCGGATTCGATAAGCACCAAGTCGAGAGTCGCGAAGTCTATTTCGAGGTCTTCGACGGCCAGCAGGTTAGCGGTGACGTCGTCGCGAATGGCCGTATGCGGGCACGCTCCAGTCTGGACCGCGCGGATGCGCTCAGGGTCGAGCACCCCAGCGGCCCGCAAAAAACGGGCGTCTTCATCGGTGTAGATGTCGTTGGTCACCACGCCAAGTTGTAGGTCAGCGGACAGTTCGCGGCACAGTAGGGCGATCAGGGAACTTTTTCCCGTGCCGACGGGGCCAGCCACCCCCAGGCGGAACGAACGGGTGGGCTCAGGCATGAAACAACCTCCGGGAAGCGCGGGCGTGGTCGGCGACGTAAGCATCGAGCATGGGCAGGGACTGGCATGGCATCTGATGGGGCTCCGTTAGCCCGGACACCTTGGCCACGAGGGCATCGATCTCCGGTTGGACCGCCAGCACCCACGAGGTGACCTCGAGGGGGTCGAGCGGCAAGAGTTTGAGGGCCGCAGCGGCGATCGTCTGTACGTCGTCGTAGGCCATGAGCAGCGCCAGATCGTCGGACTCGATCTCGGTGACGGCGGCGATCACGCCGAGCACCACCGGTCGGGGGTAGCGCAGGTCGTGCCTGCGGCCTCGGGTTTCGATGTTGCTCGGTGAGGTCAGGTCGGGCCACAAATGCTTCGCCACCCGGGCGTAGCCGCGGCCGAGGCGTTCGGCGGCTTCGCGTTGTGGCGCACTGGGGGTCCGCGCTCGCCAGGCGTCGGCCACCTCATCGAGCCCGCCGGGGGTGCCGGCCAACCAGGTATGCCGAGCGATAACCGCCGACCCGGCCTCGGTAGCGGTGATCGTGCGCAAGCGGTCCCGGACGTAGTCGAGCACCTGGGCGGCCGGCATACCGGCGAGTAGTGCTGGCTCCAGGCCGGCCGAATGAGCATGAGACCCGGTCGGCAACCGAGCATCAGCCAACAAGAACGCGACGACGGATGCGCCGGAGGTCGAGGTCGCCACCGCTTAGAACATCGAGTAGAGCTGAGCCATCGGCAACCATTCGGCGGGGGCTGGTTTGATCAGATCACCGTCGACCGTGATCGCAAACGTCTCCGGATTGACCGTGATGTCCGGCAGCGTGTGGTTGTTGATCATCGCGGCCTTACCCACCTCTCGAGTGTCGGACACGGCAGCTAGTTGCCGACGTAAGCCCAATCGGTCGCCCAGACCATCTTCGAGCGCGGCCGGGGCGACGAACGACAGCGACAGATCCGCGCCAATCGCGTCACCGAAGGAAGGCCGCATCAGCACCGGTTGGGGTGTCGGGATAGAGGCGTTGGCGTCACCCAGCGCAGCCCACGCGATCAGGCCGCCCTTGATGACGACCGAGGGCCGCACCCCAAAGAACGCCGGGTCCCAGAGCACGAGGTCGGCCATCTTGCCCGGCTCGACCGACCCGATCTCGGTGTCGATGCCGTGGGCAATGGCGGGGTTGATCGTGTACTTCGCGACGTAGCGCCGGGCTCGTTCGTTGTCGGCGGGCATCGACTCGCCAAGCGAACCGCGCTGAGTTTTCATGACGTGCGCGACCTGCCAGGTGCGGGTGATGACTTCACCGATCCTGCCCATGGCCTGGGAGTCCGAGGAGGTGATCGACATGGCGCCGATGTCGTGCAGAACGTCCTCGGCCGCGATCGTGGTGCCCCGGATGCGCGACTCGGCGAAGGCCAAATCCTCGGGCACGTTGGCGTTGAGGTGGTGGCAGACCATCAGCATGTCGAGGTGCTCGGCCAGGGTGTTGACCGTATGTGGCAGCGTGGGGTTGGTCGATCCGGGGATGATCATCGGCTCACCAGCCACCCGGATGATGTCGGGGGCGTGGCCGCCGCCCGCGCCCTCGGCGTGGAAAGCGTGAATGGAGCGGCCACCGATTGCGGCCAGCGTCGACTCGAGATAGCCGGCTTCGTTGAGGCTGTCCGAATGCAGCGCGACCTGTAGGCCCCACTCCTTCGCGCCGCGCAATGCCGTGTCGATCGCGGCCGGGGTGGAGCCCCAATCTTCGTGCACCTTGTAACTGCCCGCGCCCCCCAATGCCTGCTCGGCGAGGGCGTCCAGGCTGGCGGTGTTTCCCTTACCGAAGAGCAGCACGTTCATCGGGACAGCATCGAGCGCCCGGTGCATCTGGGCCAGGTGCCAGGCGCCCGGAGTAACCGTGGTGGCCTTGGACCCTTCGCTGGGCCCGGTGCCGCCGCCGGCGATGGTGGTGATGCCGGTGGCCAGGGCCTCGTGCATTTGGGACGGCGACAACAGGTGCACGTGCACGTCCATCGCCCCGGCGGTCAAAATTTTGCCCTCGCCGGCGATGACGTCGGTGGAAGCACCGATGGCCAGGTCGGGGTGCACCCCGTCGGCGATGTCGGCGTTGCCCGAGCGGCCCAGTGCCACGATTCAGCCGTCGCGGATGCCGACGTCGGCTCGCACGATGCCCCACCAATCAAGCACGACCACGTTGGTGATGACGGTGTCGAGGGCACCATCGGCCCTGGTCACGGACCCTTGGGCCATCGACTCGCGGATCGACTTTCCACCACCAAAGACGGATTCTTCACCCCCCACGGTGAGGTCTTGCTCCACCTCGATCCACAGATCGGTGTCCGCGAGACGGATCTGGTCACCGGTGCTCGGCCCGTACAACGCGGCATACGCGCGCCGACTGATCTCAACCACGGTCGCGGCCTTCATCGCTGTCGATGTGGTCGACGTCGCCGGTCGGTTTGCCTCTTTGTATGCCCGGCACGATGCGTCGACCTCGCAGGGTGACGGCCGCAACCTCACGGGAAGCTCCTGGCTCGAAACGTTGCGAGGTGCCCGATGGCACATCGAGGCGGAAGCCCATGGCGGCCTCCCGGTCGAAGTCCAGTGCGCCGTTGGCGTCGGGAAGGTGCAGGTGGGAGCCGATCTGGACGGGGCGATCACCGGTGTTGAGGATCACTAAAGTGAGGCGTTCTTCGCGGGTGCGATCGGCGTTGAGCACTATCGTGCCTTCGGCCACACGCACCGCACCTGGCCCTTCGAATGCGGTAGCCATATCGCTCCTCAGTTGATCGGGGTATGCAGCGTGACGAGTTTGCGGCCGTCGGGGAAGGTCGCCTCGATCTGGACGTCGTGCACCATCTCGGGCACTCCAGGCATTACGTGGTCGCGGGTCAGCACCTCACGACCGCTCGCCATCAGGTCGGTCACGCTGGCACCCTCGCGTGCCCTCTCGATGACCCACGTGCTCAGCAGCGCCACGGTCTCGGGGTGGTTGAGTTTGACGCCGCGCTCGAGCCGGTCGCGGGCCACCATGCCGGCCACGGACAGTAACAACTTCTCCGTATCACTCGGAGTGAGTTTCACCAGTTGCCTTCCGTTGGGAGTGCCCGCTGGGCGTCATGGCCCAGTATGCCGCAGCCCACGTTGAGCGCGGATGACCTTCATGCCGACGCCGCACCGAGGTAAATCGGCCCACGGGTTCACGTGAACGCTGTGGCCGCTTTCGGCGGGCGTGTCGCCGGGGACTTTTGGGCGGTCCCTGCTGCGGCCGGAATATTCAGAGACGAGTGAGCGCTCACTCACTTGTACTTCAGGTATACCGACCACCGCCGCGACCAAGAGGGCGCCGGCGATGACCCGGGACGAGCGCCGTGTCCAACTTGAGGGTGCGGCCATCGACGTACTGCGCGAGAAGGGATTGGCCGCCACTACCAAGGAGATCGCCGAGCAGGCCGGGGTCGCCGAGGGCACGATCTTTCGGGTCTTCAGCACCAAGGACGACCTTGTACAGGCTGCGCTGATCAGGGCGTTCGACCCTGCGCCGCTGGTCGAGCAGCTGCGAGCGATCAAGGCGGAGCAGCCTTTGCGCCAACGTCTGATCGCCATAGTCGGCGCTCAGCAGCAGCACCTCACGGCGTTGTTCGGTTTGATGGCCGCCGTCGGCATGGTGCGCCCCCCGGAGTCGCTGCGTCACCACGGGCACGAGGCCCACGGAGATGCTCAATCGCACGTTCACGGTGCGATGTTGGCGCTGATCGAGCCCGAAGTCGACCGCCTGAGGATTTCCCCGCACGAACTGCTTCGACTGCTCCGGATGCTCACCTTCGCCGGCAGCCACCAGCACATCGCCCACGGCGAGCTGCTTACCCCGACCCAGATTGTCGACGTGCTCCTCGATGGCGTCCTCAAGCAGGACACCCTCATGACTCGAACCACGACCACCGCACGAACGGCAGCCACCCCATGCTGATCGCATTGCTGCGCAAGCACCTTGCGCCATACAAAATGTTCATTGCGATTTTGCTAGTGCTGCAGTTCGTCTCGACGCTGGCTTCGCTCTATCTGCCCAGTCTCAACGGGCGAATCGTCGATGAGGGCATCGCGGTCGGGGACACCGGCATGATCATCACCCTCGGCATTCAGATGCTGATGTTTTCCTTTGTGCAGATCGCCGTCACGGTGGCCGCAACCTACCTGGCCGCCCGCACCGCCTCGGGGATGGCCCGCGACCTGCGCGGCAACGTCTTCGACCGGGTAGTGAGTTTCAGCGCCCAAGAGGTCAACCGTTTCGGCGCGCCAACGCTGATCAGCCGCACCACCAACGACGTCACTCAGGTACAAACGGTCACGTTCATGGGCCTCTCGCTGATGCTCACCGTGCCCATCATGATGATCGGCGGCATCATCATGGCCCTGCGTGAAGACGCGGGCCTGGCGTGGTTGATGGCCGTTGCGGTTCCGCTGCTGGCGGTCTGTATCGGGCTGATCTTGGTCAAGATGGTGCCGCAGTTTGGGATCATGCAAAAGTCCGTGGACTTGGTCAACCGGGTGCTGCGCGAGCAGATCACCGGGGTGCGCGTGGTGCGTGCCTTCGTCCGCGAAGACCAAGAGGAAGCACGCTTTTCCGACGCCAATACGCAATACACCGGCGCTGCGCTCGCCGTCGGCAAACTCATGGCGATGGTCTTCCCGATCGTCACCATGGTGCTCAATGGATCGAGCGTCGCGGTGCTGTGGTTCGGCGCGCGACGTGTCGAGAACGGCGAGATGCAGATCGGCTCGCTGATCGCGTTCCAGGCCTACCTGTTGTTCGTGCTGATGTCGGTGATGATGGCGACCTTCATGGCCACAATGATCCCGCGTGCTGCGGTCTCCGCCGGCCGGATCATGGAAGTGCTCTCGACCGATACCACGGTGGTCGACCCCGTGAAGGCCACGCCGATCCCCGACGGCCCCGTGACGGTCGAGTTCACGGGGGTCACGTTCCACTACCCGGGAGCCGATGCTCCGGTGTTACAAGACGTGTCGTTCACCGCGCGACCCGGCCAGATGACCGCCATCATCGGCTCCACCGGCTCGGGCAAAACCACCGCAATCTCGCTCGTGACCCGGTTGTATGACGTCACATCCGGGACCGTGCTCTTCAACGGTGTCGATGTGCGCGAGGCGGGGTTGGAGGACCTGTGGTCCAAGGCCGGGATCGTCCCGCAGAAGCCGTACCTGTTTTCCGGGACGGTGGCCTCGAACCTGCGCTACGGCAACCCCGAAGCCACCGACGACGACCTGTGGGAGGCCCTGCGGGTCGCCCAGGCCGACGACTTTGTCGAAGCGATGACCGGCGGTCTCGAAGCCTCGGTGGCCCAAGGCGGCACGACCGTCTCCGGCGGTCAGCGACAGAGGCTCGCTATTGCTCGGGCGCTGGTCAAACGGCCCGAGGTCTACGTTTTCGACGACTCGTTTTCGGCGCTCGACGTGGCCACCGACGCTCGGCTGCGGGCGGCGCTAGGGGCGCTGAACTCCACCTCGACGGTGTTGGTGGTGGCTCAACGGGTGTCCACGATCATCAATGCCGACCAGATCATCGTGCTCGAAGACGGCCGAGTGGTCGGTCGCGGGACGCACGACGAACTGCTGGTCGACTGCACGACCTACCAAGAGATTGTGTCCTCGCAACTGAGTTCAGAGGTGGCCTGAGATGGCTGAAGGCGTGAAGTCCGCAGAAGAAAAGGCCGCTGAAGCCAGGCGTGGACCGCCGGTGCAGCGGCGCGGCCCGGGAGCAGGCATCGGAGCCCCCGTCGAGAAGCCGATGAACTTCCGTGGCTCGGCGTTGCGATTGCTCGGCATGCTCCGTCCTGACCGTACGCTGCTGCTGGGCGTCTTCGTGATGACCAGCATCTCGGTGGTGCTGACCGCAGTCGGGCCGCTGATCTTGGCGCGAGCCACCGACCTGATCTTCAGCGGTTCGTTCGCCTCCAGGTTCGTGCCCGTAGGGACCACGCAGGAGCAGGCCGTGCAGGCGTTGCGTGCCCGCGGCGAGGACACGCTGGCCAACATTCTGGCCGCGATGAAGTACGTCGTCCCTGGTGAGGGCATCGACTTCAGCGCCGTCGGTGACGTGCTGATGTTTGCTCTCGCCCTCTACGTGATGGCCTCGCTGCTCGCCTGGGCGCAGGGTCGGCTCCTGGTCGTGGTGGTCAACCGGGCCGTCTTCGCCCTGCGCCGGATCGTTGAGGAAAAACTGCACCGCCTCCCGTTGCCCTACTTCGACGCTCAGCCCCGTGGTGAGGTGCTCAGCCGGGTCACCAACGACATCGACAACGTCGCCCAGAGCCTGCAACAAACGTTGAGTCAGTTGCTAACGTCGCTGCTGACGGTGGTGGCGATGGTGGTCATGATGTTCATCGTGTCGCCCCTGCTGGCCATCGTCGCGCTGATCACCATCCCCCTGGTCATGGCGGTCACTGCGGTGATAGGCAAGCGCGCTCAGGGCTTGTTCGTCCGGCAGTGGAGACACGTCGGCGCGGTCAACGGCATCGTCGAGGAGTCCTTCTCCGGCCACGAACTGATCCAGGTTTTCGGGCAACGCCGCGAGTCATGGAGGGCCTTCAACGATTCCAACGACGAGTTGTATGCCGCCAGTTTCGGCGCCCAGTTCGTCTCCGGTTTGATCATGCCCTCGGTGATGTTCATCGGGAACCTGAACTACGTGGTTATCGCCGTGCTCGGTGGGATTCGGGTGGCCAACGGCTCGATCAGTCTCGGTGACGTACAAGCCTTCATTCAGTACTCGCGGCAGTTCACCCAGCCGCTGACCCAGGTGGCCTCGATGGCCAACCTGATGCAGTCGGGGGTTGCGTCGGCCGAGCGGGTCTTCGAGGTCCTGGACGCTGCGGAGCAAACTTCTGAAGCCGCAAACCCAGCGGTGCTGGATTCGCCGCGCGGTCGGGTGGCTTTTGAAGACGTGTCGTTCTCCTACAACCCAGCGCAGCCGTTGATCGAAGACCTCGACCTGTGCGTCGAGCCTGGCCAGACGGTCGCGATTGTCGGGCCGACCGGTGCCGGCAAAACCACGCTGGTCAACTTGCTGATGCGCTTCTACGAGCTCAACTCCGGGCAGATCACCCTGGACGGTATCGACATCACCGACCTCACCCGCCACGACCTGCGCTCACGGGTCGGGATGGTGCTGCAGGACGCGTGGTTGTTCAAAGGGTCGATCCGCGAGAACATCGTCTACGGGCGACCGGATGCCTCGGAGGACGAGATGCTGGAGGCCGCACGCGCCACGTATGTCGACCGGTTCGTGCACTCGCTGCCCGAGGGGTACGACACAGTGCTGGACTCCGAAGGCGGCAGCGTCTCGGCGGGTGAGCGTCAGCTGATCACCATCGCCCGAGCGTTCTTGACCGACCCGGCGTTGCTGATCTTGGACGAGGCGACGTCGTCGGTGGACACCCGCACCGAGTTGCTGCTGCAACAGGCGATGGCTGCGCTACGGGCTGACCGCACCTCGTTCGTGATCGCCCACCGACTCTCGACCATCCGAGACGCCGACGTGATCTTGGTGATGGAGGCCGGGCGCATCGTCGAGCAGGGCACGCACGACGCACTGCTGGACAACGACGGTGCCTATGCCGCGCTCTACCGCTCCCAGTTCGCCGCCGCCGTGAACGCCTAGCCAGCCTGCGGCATACGTGGTGGCACCGAGTTCACTCCATCCATCGACCTGCCGGTTGAGCGTCAGCGCTCGGGGACGCCGTCGATGAAGACGTCGACCTTCTCGTTGTAGAAGCACACCAGCCCAGCAATCGGGGCGCTCTCGCGGGTCGGGAAGTCGTAGGACCACGCGAGGTCTTCGTGTTGCGCCCCGTTGATGTTGATCGACCAATAGCCGGTGGTGATGCCCTTATAAGGACACCGTGTCTGTGTCTCGCTCCGGGCCATGTGCGCCCAGTTCACGTCGGTGCGCGGCAGGTAGAACCGAGCCGGGAGTCCGGTCTCCAACAGCACCACCGGCGACGCCGAGTCGGCGATGATCACGCCGTCCTTCTCGATGCGGATGCGCCTCGAGGACCGCAGCGAGTCCACGCGCACGTAGGGGCTGCGCGGGTGCTGAAACATCTCTTCGTCTTCCTCGTACCAGGCGTCCATGGCGTCCCATTCAAACCGGTAGGTCGCTTCAAGCCCATCGATCGCGGGCTCGGTCAGTAGTTGAGCAGCCCCGGCCACCGAGCGCTCGCCGTGCGACAAGGACTGAACAGACCACATACCTTGGGCGGTTTCCTTCCCGTGTCCGTCGTCACTCAGCAACGACGTGTCGACGTCAGCCGCCGGGATGTAAAACTGCGGGTAGTAGGGGTGTTCCCAGACGTAGATCGCCCGCGTCGTGTCCACCACCGTGGCGCCGTCGAACCTCGCGCGGACCCGTCGAGCGACCGGTGCGGTGTGGTGTTGAGCCACCGGCGAGCCGGGGTAGTGGCCAGGGTCAATGGACGTGGCGGCGGGCTCGGATTCGGTGGGCGTCATGAGTAAGAAAGCCAGGTGACGTCATCGCGTATTCCGACTCGCGGCGCTGAGCGGCGCGATGTTGAGTTAGCGTGTGCCGGGAGTCCCCGTCGGAGTCGCGACGAATCCGCGGCACGTGGGCTACAACAAGGAGTTAGTACATGGCAAACACACTGGTCATCGTCGAGTCACCGGCGAAAGCCAAGAAAATTGCTGAGTTCCTCGGCAAGGATTATCAGGTCGACGCCAGCGTCGGGCACATTCGCGATCTGCCTAACCCGAGTGAACTGCCGGTAGAGATGAAGAAGGGCGCGTACGGGCGTTTTGCGATCAACGTGGACGACGGTTTCGACCCGTACTACGTGGTCGACGGAGACAAGAAAAAGAAGGTCGCCGAGCTCAAGCGGGCCCTTAAAGACGCTGATGAACTCTTGCTCGCCACTGATGAGGACCGTGAGGGGGAGGCCATCGCCTGGCACCTGCTTGAGGTGCTCAAACCCAAGGTGCCGGTCAAGCGGATGGTGTTCCACGAGATCACCAAAGAGGCCATCCAGCGTGCGGTGAACGAAACCCGCGACATCGACATCCAGATGGTGGATGCCCAAGAGACGCGGCGCGTGTTGGACCGCCTCTATGGGTATGAGGTGTCGCCGGTGCTGTGGCGCAAGGTCAAGCAGGGGCTGTCGGCAGGGCGAGTGCAGTCGGTGGCCACGCGCATGGTCGTGGAGCGTGAGCGCGAGCGGATGGCGTTTACGTCGGCCTCGTATTGGGATGTCGAGGGGGAATTTGCGCCGTCGAACGGCCGCGGACAAGCCTCCGATCACTTTCAGGCCCGCCTGACCGGGGTAGACGGATCTCGAGTCGCCACGGGGCGCGACTTCGCGGACACCGGCGAGTTGAAAACCTCGGGGGTGCGTCACCTCGACGCCGCGTTGGCGACGGCGATTGCTGAGGCCATGGGTGAGTCGACGGTCACGGTTCGTGAGGTCTCGGAGAAGCCCTACACCCGTCGCCCGTCAGCGCCGTTTACTACGTCGACCTTGCAGCAAGAGGCCAGCCGCAAGTTGCGTCTCGGCAGCCAGTCGGCGATGCGCACCGCGCAGCGACTGTACGAAAACGGGTACATCACCTACATGCGGACGGACTCAACGACGCTGTCGGGCTCGGCGATTAGTGCCGCCCGCAGACAGGCCACCGATCTGTATGGCGCGGAGTACATCCCGGACGCACCGCGGACCTACGGCAAGAAGTCCAAGAACGCCCAGGAGGCTCACGAGGCCATCCGCCCGGCGGGGGATTCGTTCCGCACGCCCGCCCAGGTCGCGGGGGAGTTGAAGGGTCAGGAGTACGCGCTCTACGAGCTGATCTGGAAGCGCACGGTCGCGTCGCAGATGTCCGACGCTCGTGGGTCCACCGCCAGCGTCAAACTCGGGGCCACGCTGCCCTCGGGCACCAGCGCCGGTGGGGTTGCCGTGGCTGACGCCGAGTTCTCGGCAAGTGGCACGGTTATTACGTTCCGGGGGTTCCTGGCGGCATACGAAGAGGGTCGTGACGAAGACCGCCACGGTCGCAGTGAGGCCGACACCGAGCGCCGCCTGCCGAAGCTCTCCGAAGGGGTCGACCTGGACACGCTGCGCGCTGACGCTCAAGGACACCAGACCAACCCGCCGGCCCGTTATACCGAGGCCACGCTGGTCAAGGCGCTGGAGGAGAAAGGCATTGGACGGCCCTCAACGTATGCCGCAACGGTCGGCACGATCCAGGACCGCGGCTATGTGCGCACGAAGGGTTCGGCGCTGATCCCGACCTGGTTGGCCTTTGCGGTCACCCGGTTGTTGGAGCTGCACTTCTCCCGGCTGGTGGACTACGACTTCACCGCATCGATGGAAGAAGACCTCGACGCGATCGCTCGCGGCGACGAGCAACGGGTGGCGTGGTTGAAGAGGTTCTATTTCGGTGACGAGGCTAAGCACGCTGAGGGTTTGCGCGACCTGGTGGCCGACTTGGGCGACATCGATGCTCGCGGGGTCTCGACCATCGAGATCGGTGAGGGAATCGTCGTGCGAGTCGGTCGATACGGCCCCTACGTCGAGGACGTCAACAACGAGGGCGAGCCGAAGCGGGCCAGCATCACCGACGACATCGCCCCCGACGAGATGACCGCTGCCAAGGGCCGCGAACTGCTGGAGACGGCGGCGGACGACGGTCGAGTGCTCGGCCAAGACCCTGACAACGGCCGCGACATTGTGGCCAAAGCAGGGCGTTACGGCCCCTACGTGACCGAGGTGATCCCGGATCCCGACGACGATGCGGGCGCTTCGGTGGTCGCCGGCGACGGTGGGACAGGTCCCAAGAAGCCGACCAAGAAGGCTGCGAAGGTCAAGCCGCGCACAGGCAGTCTGTTCAAAGACATGGACCTGTCGACGATCGAATTGGATACCGCCCTCAAACTGTTGAGCCTCCCGCGCGTGGTGGGAACCGACCCCGAGTCGGGGGACGAGATCACGGCACAGAACGGTCGCTACGGCCCGTACCTGAAAAAGGGCACCGACTCTCGATCCTTGGCCACCGAGGACCAGTTGTTCACGGTTACCCTCGAAGAGTCGCTGGCCATCTATGCCCAACCGAAACAGCGGGGCCGAGCAGCCGCGCCCCCACTGAAGGAGCTGGGCAACGACCCCGTTTCGGAGAAGCCCGTGGTCGTCAAGGACGGCCGCTTCGGGGCCTACGTGACCGACGGTGAAACCAACGCCACGCTGCGTAAGGACGACGACCCCGAGTCGATCACGCCCGAGCGCGGGTTCGAGTTGTTGGCCGATAAGCGAGCCAAGGGGCCGACGACCCGCAAGCGGCCAGCGAAGAAGACCACCAAGAAGGCTGCTACCAAAAAGCGCGCACCAGCGAAGAAGACCGCAGCAAAGAAGACGACGGCCAAGAAGGCCTAGAGCCTTGCGTCGATGAGCCCTACCGCCGGAGTGCCGTCGTAGCCGAGCAACGTGCGGTCGGCGGTCATAAGGTTCATGTTCTCGGACGCTGCCTGAGCGATCAGCAGCCGGTCGAAGGGGTCGGAATGTGGCAGCCCCTCGATTCTGTCCACGCTCCAGGCATGGTCTGCGCTGACGTCGAGCCAGCGTGCGCCGGTTTTTTCAAGGCGCTCGATGATGTCTGAAGGAACCTGAAGTTTCCCCGACGACTGCTTGATCGCCATTTCCCACAAACTCCCGGCCGAGACCAGAACGTCCAATTCCGCAGAGATTGCTGCGCGTGCCTTGGGTCCGAGCTGGGGGTCGTCCGACAGCATCCACAGCACGACGTGGGTATCGAGCAGCATCAAGAGCCTTCGAACATCGCAACGATATCGTCATCCACGTCGTCGAAGGTCTCGTCATCGAGGATGAGAACCAAACCCTTGGCCGTCCCAAACACGATGTCGGCGCGCTTGTGGGCAACCAAGTCAGCGATGGGTCGCCCCGCTCGGGCGATGGTCACTCGTTCCCCGGACTCGACACGTTCGAGGAGCTTGGACAGGCTGGACTTCGCCTCATGGATGTTGACTACTGTGGTCATCCGCCCAGTATACGGGCTAAGTCGGACTAGGCTAGACGAAAGCGCCTTTGCCGGTGATGGCTCGACCGACGATCAGGGTGTTGATCTCGCGAGTGCCTTCGTAGGAGTAAATCGCCTCAGCGTCGGCCACGAAGCGTCCGACGTGGTGCTCTAGCAAGATTCCGTTGCCGCCGAGCACCTCACGAGCCCAGCCGACCGTTTCGCGCATCCGGGCTGTGGTGAAGGCTTTGGCCAGAGAGGCGTGTTCGTCGCGAAGCAGCCCCGCGTCTTGAAGTTGGGAGACCCGCACGCACATCGCGGTCGAGGCGGTGACATTGGCCAGCATCCTGACCAGTAGGTCCTGTACCAACTGGAAGCCGGCGATCGGACGGCCGAACTGTTCGCGGGTCTTGGTGTAGGCCAACGCATGCTCGTAGGCCCCTCGCCCGCAGCCAGTCGCCGCCCAGGCCACGCCCATCCGGGTGACCTTGAGGACCTTGGCGGTGTCCTTGAACGTGTTGGCGTTCGCTAGCCGGTTCGTCTCTGGCACCCGCACCCCCGTGAGTTCGATCTTGGCGTTGAGGACAGCCCGCAGCGCTATTTTGTCTTGTTGATCCTCGAAGTACATGCCGTCGGTGCCCTTTTCGACCACGAAACCTTTGACCTGATCGTCCTCGACGTCGCGAGCCCAGATCACGTTGAGGTCCGCAAACGAGGCGTTGCCGATCCACTTCTTCGCACCCTCGAGCACCCACTCATCGCCCTCGCGCCGAGCAGTCGTCGCCAGCCCACCGGCGATACCCGAGCCCACCTCCGGCTCGGTCAGACCGAAGGACCCAAGCAGCTCCATACGGGCCATCGCCGGCAACCACCGCTCCTGCTGCTCCTGGGAGCCGCACAGTGCAATCGAGCCCATCGCGAGCCCCCCGTGAACACCCATGAAGGTTTCGATCGACGCGTCCGTGCGGGCCATTTCCATGTGCACCATGCCGTCGAGCAGGGAGCTGCGTCCGGGGCATCCCGGTGCGTCGTGCGGCAGACCGGCGATGCCTAACTCGGCCATGCCGGGGACGAGCTCGTGGGGGAACTTCGCGCGGGTCCAGTAGTCGTTGATGATCGGCTCCACCGAGGTCAGCATGAAGTCGCGTACGCGCGCCAAGAGGGCACGGTCTTCGTCGTCGAGCAATAATTCGAAGGCGAGGAAGTCAGATTCGGTCGTGCTTGCTAGTGGGTTCGCGGAGTCCATCAAAGCAGTATGCCGTCCCACCCGATAGGCCGTAAGGCTGGCTCAGTATTTGCTCTCCGTGGCGACCTCTACTCAACCGCGGTTCGCTGGTTGAAGCGTTTGGCGGCCCGCGTCCCGAGGGTCGTCAGCGTCTTGACCGTGCTCGACCCCAGGCGCTGCGCCGCTGCATACCCGGGGATGGTCGCGGTGATCGGCGGCTGAGGCGCTCCCGGCAGCAGACGGTTTACCAGGCCCAGCGCCCGCACCGTCGTCGCCGGCGCCAACCCGTGCACCCGAGAGCCGATGTGGGTCAGCGGGTGCAGAGGGACGCGAGGTTTGCCGGCCAGCACGCCATCGACGATCTTGGCGGCGGCACGCTCGGCGTCCATGGAGATCAGCGGCAACGATGCAGACGGCGCGAACCAGGCGTATTCGGCCCCTTGCTTGCCAGTGAACAGGGCACGCTCGTGCGAACCCGTCCGCATCAGACCCGGCACGATCGTCGTGGACGTGACACCCGTGCCTTGCAACTCGGACGCCAGTCCCTCAGAGAAGCCGACCGCCCCGAACTTCGCCGTCGCGTAGGGCAGCAGGTGCGGCGGCGCGACCGTCCCGCCAATCGACGCAACGGTGCCGATACGGCCAAACCCGCGAGTCCGCATACCCGGCAAAACGGCCCACGTCAGGTAAATCGGACCGAACAGCATCGTCGAGATCGCCTCGTCGAAGTGCTCCAACGTCACCGACTCCACCGGGCCCACCTGGATCACTCCAGCCACGGTGATCAGCACGTCAATCGGCCCTAAGGTGGCGCGCACCTCGGACATCATCTCGCCTACCTGGTCGCGGTTCCCGACGTCGCACACGTACGAGGACACCGCGCCAAACTCGGACAGGCGGGCCACCGCGGCGTCCAGCTCTTCGCGCGATCGGGCGCAGATCGCCACGTCGTGGTCGCGCTCCAGCAGATCCTGGGCAATCAACAAGCCAAGCCCGCGAGAGGCACCGGCGACGAGGGCAACAGGTTTACTCATGCCGTGCACGCTACGTCGCCACGGGGATCGGCGCTCGACGTGCGTGTCGCGTCGCCCGCGCTTAGCGTTGACCGTATGAAGGCACTTACCTGGCAAGGCATCCAAAACGTCGAGGTTAAAGAGGTCCCGGATCCGGTGATTCAGGCGCCGACCGACGCCATCGTGCGGGTCACGTCCACCGCCATCTGCGGGTCTGACCTGCACCTCTACTCGGTGCTCGCGCCATACTTGGCCAAGGGCGACATCCTCGGCCACGAGTTCATGGGCGTCGTCGAGGAGGTTGGCAGCCAGACCGGGTCGCTCGCCGTGGGGGACCGCGTGGTCGTGCCGTTCAACATCTCGTGCGGCTCGTGCTGGATGTGCGACCGCGGGCTTTTTGCCCAGTGCGAGACCACGCAGGTCCGTGAGCAGGGCAAGGGTGCCCAACTCTTCGGCTACACCTCGCTGTACGGGTCGGTGCCCGGCGGTCAATGCGAATACGTGCGCGTCCCGCACGCCGACTTCGGGCCGGTGGTCGTAGGCAACGAGCATTCCGACGAGCGCTACCTCTACCTTTCCGACATCCTCCCCACGGCCTGGCAAGGCGTCTCGTATGCCGACGTGCCCGAAGGCGGGACGCTGGCCGTGATCGGTCTGGGTCCGGTCGGTCAGTTGGCGGTCCGCAGCGCCCGCCATATGGGCATCGAGCGCGTGATCGGTGTCGACTTGGTTTCTGAGCGCCTCGAACTTGCCCGCGCCGGTGGTGCCGAAGTCATCGACCTCCGTGAAGTCAAGGATGTGGCCACCGCCATCTTCGACATGACCGATGGCCGGGGAGCGGACGGAGTCCTAGACGCAGTCGGGATGGAAGCCCACGGCAACCCGATCTCCGGCCTAGCCATTACTGCGGCTGCGCACTTGCCCGGCCCGATCGCCCGCCGCGCCATCGAAACTGCCGGGATCGACCGACTGTCCGCGCTGCATACGGCCATGTCTGCGGCCCGGCGCGGAGGCACCGTGTCGATCTCCGGTGTCTACGGCGGAATGGCTGATCCCATGCCGATGATGGAAATGTTCGACAAGGGCTTAGCCGTGCGCATGGGCCAGTGTCACGTGAAGCAGTGGACACCCGAGCTGCACGACATCCTCAACAGCGCCGACGACGTGCTGGGGGTGGAGTCGATCGCGACCCACACGGTGCCGCTGTCGGAGGCTGCTGATGCCTACACGATGTTTCAGGAAAAGCGGGACGGGTGTATCAAGGTCGTGCTCAAGCCGTAGCGAAAGACCTAGGCCAGCATCGACCCGGCGACCAGGGCCGCGGCGAAGGAAACAAGGGCTCCGAGCGTGCGCACTCGGTCCGCCGCGAGCAGTCTACGGATCAGATCAGGGTCGGGATGAGCGTCCAACCGGCCGTGGGTTGGCCCGGCAACCAGCGCCGTGGTGCCCATAGCCAGGGCCGCGCCGGCGGCTGCTACCCAGACCCATACGTTGTCTTGATTGGTCACCAGGGCCCATACGGTGGTGGCGAGCAGCATCGCGTAGACCACCACGACTACCCCCACGATGGAACGACCGTGGGCGTCGTGGGTCGCTGCCCATTCGCGCGGGTCGGTCCTGGCTAGAGCCGGATACACCACCGCAGTGACCGTGACCTGAAATCCGGTATGCAGACCGCTGGCCGCGACCAACGCGCCCAGTGCCACTTCACCACCAGTCATGGCGGCGAGCGTACAAGTGGGCTGAGCGCGGCCTAGACTCCACCCTCGTGAACCCAGACCTGCGCCGCGTCTTCATCATCGGTATCGGTGCCGGATCGCCTAAGCACCTCAGCGTGGAAGCGATCGAGGCGCTCAACGACATCGACGTGGTCTTGGTAGCGGACAAGGGCGTGGCCGCGTCCGACTTGGTCGGTGCCCGCGAGGCTATCTGTGAGCAGTTCATTGACGGCGTACAGCCGCAGATTGTGCTGGTCCCCGACCCCGAGCGCGCCACGAGTGTCCCGGCTTCTGGTGCGTCGGCATACGAGGGCGTTGTGCTCGATTGGCATGCTGAGCGAGCCGCGCGGTACGGCCAGATCATCTCCGACCTTCCTGTTGATCAGGCGGTGGGGTTTTTGGTCTGGGGGGACCCTGCGTTCTACGACAGCACCATCCGCATCGTGGACACCATCGCTGCCACGCAGTCCCTCGACATCACCGTCATCCCGGGGATTTCGGCGTTTCAGGCGCTCGCGGCTGCGCATCGCATCGTGCTTCACGACATTGGTATGCCGATTCACATCACCACCGGTCGGCGGCTGTTAGACGAATGGTCGCCTGGGTTGGGCAGCGTGGTGGTGATGCTCGACGGTCCGTTTGTTGCGACCGACTTAGCGGTGCGGGAGCCGGACCTGCGTATCTTTTGGGGTGCCTATCTCGGCCTGGACTACCAAGAGCTTCGCTCGGGTCGCCTCGCCGACGTTGCCCCCGAGGTCGCGACCCTGCGGCAAGAGCTAAGGGCCAAGCACGGCTGGATCATGGACACCTACGTCCTGATGCCGTAGACCTTCGGTGCATATCGCGCCGAATGTCACCGCCCGCACGGGTTTGCGGGGCAAAACCGGTGCGCACAGCACCGAATGTCACCACACGCACCGACAGCCCTCCAGTGCGTCACGGGCGTTGGTCTACATCGAGCGCGTCGAAGAGGCCGGTTTCCTCGTCGGAGGTGAGCCCGGACCGGCGCGGGCGGTCGACACCACGACGAATCTCGTCGGCGAGAACTCGGGTGATCGTGTCTCGAAGCGGCCGGATGGTCCCGCCAGACCCGAGGTATGCAGACCCGCTGCGTTGTGCCATCGCCGCATCCGCGAGGGGAAGCCACAAGGGGAGTGAGTGCGGCCCTCCCCAGTAGTTGACCTGGTGGTCGCGGAGGAACGCGTCGTCGACGGTGACGACCTCTTCGCTAAACCCTGTTGCAGCTACGACCTCATCAAGAACGTCCGCGAACGGGCGACTCTCGCCCACCGCGTTGACCGTTCCGGTGACGCCTTCGCGCCCGGCCTGGACGACATACGTTGCTAGGTCTGTGACGTCGATGACTTGCCCGTAGCGGTCGCCGGTCATGGGGATGAGCGCCCGGCCCCCTCGAGATAGCCGAGCCGGCCAGTAGCCGAATCGATCACTGGGGTCCCCCGGTCCAACGATCAACCCCGGCCGGACAACAAGCAGCCGGTCACCCAACGCGGATGCGGTGGCTCGCTCGGCAAGGACCTTGGCGTGCGAGTAGTCGGTGGGGTCGTCGGGTTCGACCAGATCTGCCGACTCATCGGCGCCGGGTTCGTCGTTGCGCGCGTACACCGAGACGGTAGAGATCAGGGTCCAGTGGCGGGCCCGCTTGACCAATGCGTCGAGCGCTGATTGGACCAACTCCGCCTCGTAGGCGAGCTCAACAACCTCGTCCCACTCGCCGGCTAATTTCTCGTAAACCCCCGGCCGGGTGCGATCTGCGGCCACAAAGTGAACGCCTTCGGGTGGAGGTCCCGATTCGCCTCGCGCTAGACACGTGACCTCTGCCCCGTCTGCAACGGCGATGCGAGCAATCTCGCGGCCCAACCATCCCGTTCCGCCCAGGATCAGCACGCGTCTCATGCTGACGAGTTAACACGGTCCCGACCGTAGCGGCTGAGGCGACATGCATTTCCCATTCCGTGCGGGCATTCGCTTCGAGGGGGTACGTTCTCGATAAGGAGGTGCGCCATGGGTGAGGATGACAAGCAAAAAGTTGCCAGTATGCCGACAGCCAGCGAGAGCGACCCGTCACGCGATTTGCTGGACCGAGTGAGGTCCTTGCAACCGGATCAAGTGTCTCGGGAAGTGCGCATGTTCGGTGTGCTTGCGCTCATGGTCGATGACGCCATGACGGTCGCGGCGCACAAGAACGGCAGTTTGCTGGTTCGTGTGGACCCCGCCGAGGATGCTGACCTGGTCCAAAAGCCCGGTGCAGCCCGCGCCGAAATGGGGACTGGGCGCTCGATGGGCGAAGGGTGGATCCGAGTCGATGGCTCGGTTCTCGGCAGCGACGCGACCCTTGAGGCGTGGCTCGACGCCGCAATGCGCTACCACCGCAAGGGGAACTAAAGGCCCTGACCGTCAGTCTTCGAGGTCGCCTTCAACGTCGAGGTAGACCTGCTGCATCGCCTCGACCGTCTCCTGCTCGGGCTTCTCCCACAACCCACGCTCGGCCGCTTCGCCCAGCTTTTCGATGATGCCGCGCAGCGCCCAGGGGTTGGCGTGCTTCATGAACGCCTGGTTGGTCGGGTCCAAGACGTAGCTGGCCGCCAGCGATTCGTACATCCAGTCGGGGATGACCCCGGCGGTGGCGTCGAAGCCGAAGATGTAGTCCACTGTCGCCGCGATCTCGAAGGCGCCCTTGTAGCCGTGACGCTGCATCGCCGAGATCCACCGGGGGTTGACCACGCGGGCGCGGAAAATCCGGTTGGTCTCTTCGGTCAGGCTACGCGTTTTGATCAACTCCGGGGAAGTCGAGTCGCCGACGTAGGCCTTGGGTTCGGAGCCGTCCCCGCGCAGCGAACGCACGGTCGCGATCATGCCGCCGTGGTACTGAAAGTAGTCGTCGGAGTCCAGGATGTCGCTCTCGCGGTTGTCGATGTTTTTAGCCGCGACTTCGATCCGGCGGTAGTTCATCTCCATGTCTTCGCGAGCGGGCGCACCGTCGAGGTCGCGGCCGTAGGCGAACCCGCCCCAGGTCGTGTAGACCTCGGCCAGGTCATTGTCGTCGCGCCACGACCCGGACTCCACGACCTGAAGCACCCCGGCGCCGTACGACCCGGGTTTGGAGCCGAAGATGCGGGTGCGGGCGCGGCGCTCGTCACCGTGCGCGACCAGGTCGGCCTGGGCGTGGGCCTTTACGAAGTTCTGATCTAACGGCTCGTCCAGCTCGCCGACGATCTTGATGGCGTCGTCCATCATGTCGATGACGTGCGGGAAGGCGTCGCGGAAGAAGCCGGAGATGCGCACGATGACGTCGATCCGGGGGCGGGCCAATTCTTCGAGCGAGATGACGTCGAGGCCGACGACCCGGCGAGACTGTTCGTCCCACCTGGGCGTCACCCCCATCAGCGCCAGTACTTCGCCGATGTCGTCACCGGAGGTCCGCATCGCCGAGGTGCCCCAGACTGATAGGCCGACCGACTCCGGCAGTGCGCCGGTGTCTTCGCGGTAGCGCTCGACCAGTGACTCGGCCATCGCTGAGCCCGTGGCGTAGGCCAGCCGCGAGGGGATCGCCTTGGGGTCCACGGAGTAAAAGTTGCGACCCGTGGGCAGCACGTTGACGAGCCCGCGCAGCGGAGATCCCGATGGCCCAGCCGGCACGTATCCGCCGTCAAGAGCGTGCAGCACCATCTTCAACTCATTAGTGGTGCCACGCAGACGCGGAACGACCTCGCGGCAGGCAAAGCGGAGAGATGCCGAGGCGCCGTCGTTGGCCTCGCCTAGGTGGGCCAGCACGATGCCGTCGACCGCAGTCTCGGCCCACTGCGCCTCGGCCACGTCGGCGACCAACGCACCAGCCAACTCTTCGATCTCGTCGGTGCGACTGCTGGTGGCCTCTTCGGCCAAACCAAGCGCGGTCCGCAAACCAGGTATGCCGTCTCGCGCCCCACCAAACATCTGACCCGAGCGCAGGATCGCGAGCACCAAGTTGGCCAACACCGTTCCGCTCGGTGCTTCACCCAAAATGTGCAGCCCGTCGCGAATCTGCACGTCCTTGATCTCACACAGCCACGTATCGACCTGCATCACGAACTCGTCGAACTCGTCCTCGCCCGGCGCCGCGCTCATGCCGAGGTCATGGTCGAGCTTGGCGGCCTGGATCAGCGTCCAGATCTCACCACGCAGAGCGGGCACCTTGGCCGGGTCCATCGCCGACACGTTGCCGTATTCGTCGAGCAACTGCTCCAAGCGTGCGATGTCACCGTAGGAATCGGCTCGTGCCATCGGCGGCACCAGGTGGTCGATGATCGTGGCGTGCGCGCGGCGCTTGGCCTGCGTGCCCTCGCCCGGGTCGTTAACCAGGAACGGGTAGATCAGCGGCAGCGAGCCCAGCGCGGCATCGGTGCCACAACTGGCCGACATTGCGAGGTTCTTGCCCGGCATCCACTCCAGGTTGCCGTGCTTGCCCATGTGCACCACGGCGTGGGCGCCGAAGGTCTCTTCGATCCACCGGTAGGTCGCCAGGTAGTGGTGCGTGGGCGGCAGGTCGGGGTCGTGATAGATCGCGATCGGGTTCTCCCCGAACCCGCGCGGCGGCTGCACCAAGATCACCAGGTTGCCGGACTGCAAGGCGGCGCACACGATGTCGCCGTCGGGGTTGTCAGGAGTACTCGCAGCCTTGTCCACGAATAGTTCCCCGGGAGCGGTGCCCCAGTGCTTCTCGACTCCCTCGCGCAGATCAGCGGGGAAGCGGGCGAACCATTCGGCATACGTCGCGGCGGGCACGCGCACCTGCGAACCGGCGATCTGCTCTTGGCTCAGCCAGTCGGGGTCCTGGCCACCGGCCGCGATGAGCGCGTGAATCAGCGCGTTGCCGGCCGTGGTGTCGGGGTGCTCGCCCTCGATCTCGTCCAACTCACCCATGCCGGGGATCGCGCCGACCGGCCCGAGGTCATACCCGGCGGTGACCATGTCTCGCATCAAACGGATCGTCGAGACCGGAGTGTCTAGGCCGACGGCGTTGCCGATACGCGAGTGCTTCGTGGGGTATGCCGACAGAATCAGCGCGATCTTGCGCTCGCTCGGCGCGAGGTGACGTAGTCGAGCGTGACCGACCGCGATGCCGGCCACTCGAGCGCAGCGCTCGGGGTCGGCGGCGTAGACCGGCAGGCCATCAGCGTCGATCTCCTTGAACGAGAACGCGACCGTGATCAGGCGACCGTCGAATTCGGGCACCGCGACCTGCGTGGCGACGTCGAGCGGAGACATACCTTCGGCGCTGCCCGCCCACTCGTCCCGGCTCCAAGTCAGGCACAGGCCCTGCAGGATCGGGATGTCGAGAGCCGCCAACGCGCTGACTTCCCACGACTCGTCGTCTTCGCCCGCGGACGCTCCGCCGGGCCGGGTGCCACCGGCGGCGAGCACGGTGGTGACGAGTGCGTCCAGGGTCCCCAGCTCCGTCAGCAACTCGGCGGCCGCGCCCCGCAATGACTGTGCGTAGATCGGCACGCCGATGCCACCCTCGGCATCGATCGCGTCGCACAAAGAGTGGACGTAGGCCGTGTTCTGAGCGGCATACTGCGCGCGGTAGAACAAGACGCCCACTCGTGGGCGGACCCTAGTTTTTTGGCCAGCGTCGGCGTCCGCATGTATCTCGGGTCGGTCCAACACGCCCCACGTCGGCAAGATCGTGGGCGCTTCGAAGCCTTCGCCGGTCAGCAGCAACGTGTCGCACAAGAAGCCGTGGACCTCTTTAAGGTTTTCCGCGCCACCCTCAGCGAAGTACGGGTGGGCCGCCGACACGACGCCTGCAGGCACCGTCGACAACTCCATCAGCGACGCGTTGGGGGTCTGCTCGCCGCCGAGCACGATCATCGGGGTGTCGGTCTTGACGATCCGTCGGAAGCCGCTGCACATGTCCTGCGGGCCGCCGAGGATGCGGGCCACGATCAGATCCGCACCTTCAATCGCTTCGGCCATCTCGGTGTGCCCAGGGCGCGAAGGGTTGGCGAAGGTGAAGTCGGCACCGCTGGCGCGCGCGCTCAGCAGGTCGGTGTCAGATGTAGACAGCAAAGCGATGCGCGGCACAGGACATCCTCGAAAGCGTGGGGGAATGACGGTGGGGATCAGAAGGGGTCGGGACTGCAGGGAAAGCGTATGCTCCGTTCCCGTGACAGTCGCACGCCCCGCGGTGGACCGCTGCCCGGGATTGAGTCGCCCGTTCATCGCTGACGACGGGGCCCTGATCCGGCTGCGCGTGCCCGGCGGTCGGGTGGCGACGTCGGTGCTGCACGACCTCGTCGAAATCGCCGCCACGTTTGGCGCGCCGTGTCTGCAATTGACCTCACGAGGCAACCTTCAACTTCGCGCGCTGCCAGACCCCATCCCTGAGGATCTGGCCCTTTCCATCGAGGCCACGGGGCTGGTCCCGAGCGACAGTCACGAGCTGGTCCGCAACATCCTCGCTGCGCCCATGGCGCCGCAGCTGGGCGACATGGTGGCTGACTTTGATGCCGGGCTTTGTGCTGATCCTGAGTTTGCGAGCCTGCCGGGCCGGTTCATGGTGGCCTTCAGCGACGAGTCGGCCTCCGTCCTGAGCGAGCACTGGGATCTGGCCTATCAGGTGACGTCGCGTACATCTGGCCGGCTGCTCGCCGCTCAGGCCGGGGGTGGCGTGGTTGGAGCCCAGGTGGTCCCGTCCGATGCGGTGACCGAGATGCTGCGGCGGGCTCGTCTTTTTGTGGACGATCGAGCGGCCAGTGGCGTGTGGAACGTGCGCGATCTGCATACCGATGCGTCTGTCTTTGACGGCCTGAGCCCAGTGACGTTCGACCCGCCACCGGCCTTGGCGGCTGGGCCACACGACAACGATCTCGTATGCGGTGTACCGCTCGGCATGCTCGACGCCGCGATGATCTACGCGCTCGCGCAAGTCACCGACTCCGTCGTGCTCACCCCGTGGCGCAGTGTTGTCGTCCCAGGGGCAGGCCACCATCCCGAGATTGCCGAAGCCCTCGCGGTCAGCGGCCTGACCACCGCGTCCGGATCGCCATGGGACATGCTGTCGGCTTGCGTCGGCGCACCCAGTTGCCGCCGCACCCACGTCCAAACCATGGCGTTGGCTCGTGAAGCCGTCGCCGAACTCCCACTCACCGCTCGGCGTGTGCACGTCAGCGGTTGCGATCGGCGCTGCGGCGCCCCGGCTCAGGAGCACATTGACGTGATCGCCCCCACCTCAGCCTTAAGCATCGTGAGCGCTGCCGCGCCGCCGGTCGCAAAGATGCCAACCCCGCGCTACGACTACGTGCGCGACGGCCAAGAGATCTACCGCCGCTCGTTCGGCATGATCCGCAACGAAGCCACCCTCGCGGGCCTCGACGGCGACCTCGCCACGGTGGCCACCCGCATCATCCACGCCTCCGGCGACACCGCGTTGGTGCACGACATCAAGGCCCACCCCGACGTCATCGACGCTGCCCGCGAGGCCCTACGCGCCGGGAACACCATCCTGACCGACTCCAACATGCTGGCCTCGGGCATCACCTGGCGACGCCTGCCTGCCGGTAATGAAGTCATCTGTTTGCTGCGCGACCCCCAGGTCCCGCCGCTAGCCAAGGAATGGCAAACCACTCGCGCGGCGGCTGCCGTGTCGCTGTGGGAGCCCTACCTCCAGGGTGCCGTGGTGGCCATAGGCAACGCCCCGACGGCCCTGTTCCACCTGTTGGAGATGCTGCACGACGGGGCCCCGCGGCCGGCTGCGATCATCGGCATGCCGGTCGGGTTTATCGGCTCGGCTGAATCGAAGGTGGCGCTCGCGGTGCACGAGTTAGCCGATGGGTTCAGCGTGCCGTGGATGGTGCTGCACGGGCGGCGCGGCGGCTCGGCGGTCGCAGCTTCGGCGGTCAACGCGATCGCCACCCCGGACGAACTCGCGTGAGCGCTTCGGCTCAACCCGGCCACCTGTACGGCGTCGGCGTCGGGCCCGGCGACCCGCAGCTCATCACGTTGCTCGGCGCGTCGCTGATCGGCTCCGCGGACGTCGTCGTCTTCCACGCGGGCACCGGCAAGCGGTCCATCGCTCACCGGATCGCGGCCGACCTGATCCCAGAGAGCGCGGTGATCGAGGAGTTGCGATATCCCGTCACCATCAAGGGCAGCGAGCACCCCGGCGGGTACTACGCGGCGCTGGAGACGTTCTACGACGAGTGCGTCGACCGCCTCGGCGCACACCTCGCGGCTGGCCGATCAGTCGTGGTCTTGGCCGTCGGGGATCCGCTGTTCTACGGGTCGTTTATGTACGCGCACGACACGCTCAGCCAGACCTACCCGAGCCGCATCGTGCCCGGTGTGACGTCAATCAGTGCCGCCAGCGCGGCCATGGGGACGGGCCTGTGTCGACATGAAGACACGCTCACCGTGCTGCCCGGCACGCTGCCGGTGCCCGAGTTAGCGCGACGGTTGGCCGACACCGATGCCGCCGTGATCATGAAGTTGGGCAAGACGTTTGAGGGTGTCCGCGAGGCGATCCGCCAAGCGGGGCTGACCGACCGCGCTTGGTACGTCGAGCGGGCCTCCGACGCCGCCGAGAAGGCCATGCCCCTCGCTGAGGTCACTGCCGAAGCGGTGCCGTACATGTCGATCATTTTGATCCCGGGTTTGGACCGCCGCGACGACCGGGCAGGGAGGGCGTCGGCCGCCGTATTCTCTGCCCCCGATACGGGGGCACGCGATGGGGGGGCCCCATCCGCTGGCGAGACGGCTGCCCCGACATCGGGGGCAGCGAATAGCGTGCCCGGGACGGTGTATGTCGTGGGGCTGGGCCCCGGTCCCGACAAGTGGCTCAGTCCTGAGGCTCGTGACGTCTTGGGAACTGTCGATCACGTCATCGGATACGCACCGTACGTCGCGCGGGTGCCTCAGCGCGAGGGCCTGACCCGTCACCCCAGCGGCAACACCGTCGAGGTTGATCGTGGCCAGCAGGCGTTGGACTTGGCGCTCGCGGGGGAGTCCGTGGCCGTCGTCTCCGGCGGCGATGCCGGAGTCTTCGGGATGGCCGCTGCGGTCTTCGAAGCCATCGAGGAAGCCACGTCTGCATCCGGCGCCTCGGCTGAGAGTGTCTCAGTGCAGATCGTTCCGGGCATCACTGCGGCTCACGCGGCTTCCGCGCTCGCTGGTGCCGCACTTGGCGGCGACCACATGCTGTTGTCGCTCTCCGACCGGCTCAAGCCTTGGAAGGTCATCGAGTCCCGACTCCGTGCTGCTGCCGAGGGTGATGTTGCCGTGGCGATCTATAACCCCCGATCAGCAAGCCGACCCGAGCAGTTCGGTGCGGCTCGTGAGTTGCTACTCAGCGTCATGCCTCCCGAACGGGTAGTCCTTGTGGCTCGCCACGTAGGCCGGGACGCCGAGTCGCTGACCGTGACTACCCTGGGCGATCTAGACCCCGGGAGCATCGACATGGGCTGCATGGTCATCATCGGCTCCTCCACCACCAAGGTGAGTGCCACGGGCCGCGTCTGGACCCCCCGCTTCATCCGCCCCTAGCGCGCCTGGGCAAGGTTATGCCGCCGAATCGGAGGAAATCGCAGCGCGTTCTGATGCATGACCTTGCCCCGGGAGGGCGAAAGCCAGGTGGGCCCCGGGTGGTGAGTGAGGGGTTTGTCAGTTGAGCAGGGCGGCGACGTCGGCGGTGGTGCGTGGGGGGAACATCGGGTCGATGCCGCGGCCCATCTGGTGCAGCAGAGCAACCGGCCACGGTGTCGCCAGGCAGGCAGCGGCCAGAGCGGCGGTGTCACTCAGAACTTTGGCCATGGGCTCTTGGCGGACCTGACCGTCGGTGACCAAGGCCACCTCGTCGGCCCAACGCCACGCTAGGTCTACATCGTGGGTGGAGAGCACAACGGTGGTCCCGGCCGCTTCGAGGCGGTCGAGGGCTGACAGCAGCAGCGCGTGACCGCTGGCATCGAGACCGGCGGTTGGCTCATCGAGCAGTAACACCCGGGGGCGCATCGCCGTGGCTCCCGCGATGGCGACCCGTTTGCGCTGACCGTACGACAGGTGGTGCACCGGCCGATCCGCCAAATCAGAGATCCCCAGCAACTCCAAAGACTCATCGACCCGATCGCGGACGTCGTTGGCAGGTAACCCCAAGTTCATCGGGCCAAAGGAGACGTCGCGGCGGACGTCGGCCGAAAACAACTGATCGTCCGGGTCCTGTAACACCAGTTGCACCTGTTGCCGGTGCTGGGTCAGCCCCTTGCGGTTCTGAACGAGTGGCACATCGTCGAGCAGCACCTGGCCAGCCGACGGTTCGTGTGCCCCAGAGAGGCAACGCAGCAACGTGGTCTTCCCCGTGCCGTTGGGTCCCAGGATGGCCAGTCGAGACCCAGCCATCACCGAGACCTGGACGCAGTCGAGCACGTTGGCCTGGCCTGCATACCCCGCGTGCATTCCGTGGGCCGCCAGCACTGTCCCGGTCGCTGGCTCTTGTCGCTCGTGCCGGTGACTCATCGCGCCACCACCGAGCCGGCGGTAAGGGTGAGCAGCATCAGCACAGTCAACAGGACGAACCTGCGGTCGACAGGAACTGGTTCATTCAGCGTCGCCAACGAGCCGGCATACCCACGCCCGAGCAGTCCCTGCTCCAAACGCTGCGATCGCACCCACGCCCGCTGCAACACCGCAGCCCCGAGCAAACCGAACGAGTTCCGGGCTTGGCGAGATCCGGCATACCCCAGACGTGCAGTCTGAGCTTCACGGATGGCAGCCACGGAGTCGAGGAGCGAAAACAACATCCGGTAGACCAGCGCGGCGATGTCGATCAACGCCTCCGGCACGCGCAGCCGCCGCATGCCGTCGAGCAGATCAACCATGGGTGTGGTCAACGGCAGCATCAACATCGCAGCCATTGCCGCGACGGAGCGGACCCCGACCGCGATGGCCTGTTCCACGCCTGCCGACTCCAGGTGAACTGGCCCGAGGGAGGCCACCGCGTCTATCGGGTTGGCACCAATGCTGACCGCAATCGCCGGCAGGGAGATCAGAAGAAACGTCGCCGGTGCCGCGATGGCGACACAGTAGGTCGACCGCGGCACCCGGGCGATCAGCAGCGCACACGCGATGGCACAGATGAGCACCGCCCCGCTGAAGGCGGGCCCCGGCGAGGTGATCGCCAGGGTCAGCAGCCCGAAGCAGAGCAGCGACTTCTCGGCCACCGAGCGGGTGCGCCAGGCACCCGACCAGGCGGCATCGTCAAGCGCTAGGCGGGCCATCTGCCCGCTCGGTGGCCTTTGCGTTGCCAGCACGATTGCGGCTGCGCTCGCGCAGGGTGCCGAGAGCAAAGCCGACGGCCCCAGCTCCGAGAGCGGCCTGCAAGGCGAACAGCCCGGACTCGACTTCACCGGCCGGGGACATGATCGGCTGGTACCAGGGTTCGTATCCGGTGCCTTCGATGGCGCTGGTGGCTGCGCTATCGGTGCCGCCGAACGTTACGCCTTCGCCATCAGCCGCTTTTGTGCCGAGCACGACGGCCACGATGAAGATGGCGATGATCGCGACGATCAAGACCAAGGAGTTGCGGAGTGCCTTAGACATGAGCCTGCGCTTCCTTCTCGGCGTTCTTGCGGCCGCCGGTGAAGCCGAGATTCTTGAGCTCGGGCCCGGCCCAGGACATCAGCGCTCCGAGCAGAAGAACACTGACGAGTCCCTCGACAATGGCCAGTGGCACTTGAGTGATCGCGAAGATCCCGAGGAAGCGGCCCCATGCACCGATGAAGCCGGTTTGCGCGTCGGGGAAGGCGAGGGCCAACTGGGTGGAGGTGACGACGTAGGTCGTGAGGTTCGCGATGGCGACCCCGAAGAACACGCGGATCGAAAAGTGTGCCTTGGCGAGGATCTTGTAGACCGCGTACCCGGCCCACGGGCCGGCGATGCCCATGGCGAAGAGGTTGGCCCCCAACGTGGTGATGCCGCCGTGGGCGAGCAGCAGCGCCTGGAAGACCAAGACGATCAGCGAAAGCGCGGCCATGACGGGCGGTTTAAAAATGATCGCCCCGACCCCGGTGCCGGTGGGGTGCGACGAGGACCCAGTCACTGATGGCAGTTTGATGGCCGACAGCACGAAGGTGAATGCGCCAGCGGCGCCGAGCAGCAGCTTGGCCTCGGGGTGGTCGCGCAGGGTGCGGCGGACCTCGAACACACCGTGGATGACGAACGGGGCGGCAGCGACGGTCCAGGCTGCGGCGTGGAGTGGGGGCAGGAAGCCCTCGGCAATATGCACGGGTGCACCTCACTCGGATTTTCGCGTCCGATTAACAGATGACCATCCGGGCTGAGTGTCCTGACTTCGCGGGCTAACCCGCTCACAGTGGCGCGACCGTCCCGGATTTACACCGGGTTCCTCAGGCAAGGATGGATAACGGACGAAGCATACGCTCGCTATCGTGCTACGCACTAGAAAAGTCGCGTTCTACTGCCACGCCGCAGCATTGACATCAGGGTCATCCCGGTCGGCGGTGGCTTCTGCGAAGCGCGTCCATTCTTGGGTCGTTATCCCCGTTGGTTCTGCCGGCTCGCGGGGGCGGTGCGAATAAAGGTGGGAGTCGACGAAGCCGCTGGCGGTCAGCGCGGGGCCGACGATGATGACGGCGGCTTGCTGCAGGTTGTGGGCCTCCACCTGGTCGGCGATGTCGGCCAGCGTTCCGCGCAGGATGATCTCGGCTGGCTGGCTCACCAGATAGCCCACGGCGACGGGGCACTCCGCGCCATAGTGGGCAGCCAACTCGCCAGCAATGCGCCGGGTATGCCGAATCGCCAGGTGCAAAACCAAGGTTGCGCCAGTCGCGGCGAAGTTAGCCAACTCCTCACCGGGCGGCATTTTCGTGGCGTCTCGCTGTGCTCGAGTCAGCACCACGGACTGCGCCACAGCAGGCACGGTCAACTCTCGGCGCAAGATCGCGGCCGTGGCGGCATAGGCCGGGATGCCGGGCGTGACGTCCCAGGGGATGCCGGCAGCATCGAGGCGACGTGCCTGCTCGGCCACCGCCGAAAACACCGAAGGGTCACCGGAGCAGAGCCGGGCTACGTCCTGGCCCGCGCGGCTGGCCGACACTAGGTGATCAGTGATCTGGTCGAGGTCGAGGTTTTGGGTGTCGATCTTCGCAGCGCCCTCGGGACAGTGGCTGAGCGCGATCGCGTCGAGGTACGTGCCCGCATACAAACAGGTCTGGGAGGCGCCAAGCAGGGCAACGGCCCGCAGGGTCAGCAGGTCAGCAGCGCCAGGACCAGCCCCAATGAAGTGGACGGTGCCGAGATCGGGCTCGCTCATGGCTTGGTCACACTCCACTGGACGATGGCCCGACCGGGCTTCCAACTCAGGAACCGGCCCAGGGGCTCGGCGTGTTCAATGCTCAACCGGGTCAGCGACCCGCCGTAGACACTGGCAGCAGCGACCATCGCGCCCTCCGATTCCAAGGTGACGGCGTGCGTGACCAGCCGACCTCCGGGCGCGAGCGCAGCCAAAGCCAACTCGATGACCTCCGCATCCAAGCCCCCACCGATGAAGATCGCCGCAGGGCTAGGGAGGTGATCGCTCTTGTTCAGCATCGAGGTCACCGTGTCGCGTACGACTCGGACCTCGCTTGGCACTCCCAGGCGTTCCGCGTTGACGCCAATGGTCGCGGCACGCCCCTCGTCACGCTCGACTGCCACCGCCTTGGCACCCGGAGCGGCCAAACACCACTCGATCGCCACCGCACCGGACCCTGCCCCCAGGTCCCACAACACCCCACCGGGATGAGGCCGCAACCGAGCCAACGCGCTCGCGCGGATGTCCGACTTGCTGATCTGCCCGTCGTGCTCAAAGACATCGTCCGGCCGACCAGGCGCTGGCCCTACCGCCGAACGAGTGATCGCCGATGCTGCGACCTCGATGCAGAGCAGTACCAAATCGGGCGAAGGGTCACTGCCCCAGGCATCCGCGCGCGCGTCACGCCGCTGTTCCTTCGAGCCCCCGAGATGTGACCACGCCGTCACAGCCGAGTCGCCACACCCTTCTTCGGTTAGCACGGCAGCGATCTGGCGAGGGTCGGATCCTCCGGAGCACAACACGATCAACTTGAGGCCGGGGGAGAAGTGGCGACGAATACGCTCCATCGAGCGACCCACCAGGGTTACGACCTCGGTGTCTTCGGCTGACCACCCCATTCGCGCCCGCGCGAGGGTTTCGCTTGACAACGCCGGGGTCACCCGCACCTGATCCGGACCGAGAAGTTCGATCAGCGTGGTGGCCACCCCGGAGCGCAGCGGGTCGCCGCTGGCCAGCGCCACCACATCCGAATCGGCTACGTCACCAAGGAATCCGCCGAGTTGGGTCTTTAGAGGAGAGGGCCATGCGCGTCGATTTTGACCAGCGACCTCCGGAATCAGGGCCAAATGCCGCGAACCGCCCACCAGCAACTGCGCACCCAGGATGCGCTCACGGCATGTCGGCGACAGCCCATCCCACCCGTCGTCTCCGACCCCGACGACCTCAATCATTGCGCCAGATTAGAGCCCGCCGAACCCTGCGCCGAATCGCCCCCACCCACGGCCGGGGTGTGCGACGATATCTGACGACGCAGAACGAGGAATTCGGTGCAAATCCGGAGCGGTCCCGCCACTGTGATGGGCAACACTTAAGCCCCAGCCAGGACGTCGCCCTGCGTCATCACCGCCCGGGGCCCCGGACGGACCCGGACACGGCGAGCGTGGTCACTCGCCAGGAGGACCTCGATGTCGCAGTTTCCGTTCACCGCCATCGTTGGTGCCGATGACATGGCACTCTCGCTCATCCTCACCTCCATCTCACCCGAGGTCGGTGGCGTGCTGGTGCGCGGCGAAAAAGGCACCGCGAAATCCACCATGGTCCGCGCGCTCGCCGACGTGTTGCCCGGCCAAGACGTGATCACTGACTGCCGGTTTGGCTGCGACCCCGCCCAACCCGCCGCAGATTGTCCCGACGGCCCCCACGATGACGATGCCGAGGCCCATCGTCGCGCTGCCCGCGTCGTCGAACTGCCCGTCGGTGCCACCGAAGACCGCGTCATCGGCTCCCTCGACCTCGGCCAAGCCCTCGGCGCGGGCCAAGCCCGATTCGAACCCGGCCTGTTAGCCAAAGCCCACCGCGGCATCTTGTATGTCGACGAGGTCAACCTCCTGCACGATCACCTGGTCGACGTGCTGCTCGACGCCGCCGCGATGGGCCGCAACAACCTGGAGCGCGACGGTCTCTCGATCGCCCACCCGGCCCGCATCGTGCTGATCGGCTCGATGAACCCCGAAGAAGGCGAACTACGACCCCAGCTGCTCGACCGATTCGGCCTGACCGTCGAATTGGCCGCCAGCCGCGACCCGAAACTACGGGCGGACATCGTGCGGCGTCGCCTCGCCTACGACGCCAACCCCACCGCCTTCACGCACGAGTATGCCGACGCGCAAGCCGACCTGACCGCGCGGATGATCGGGGCGCAAGAGTCCCTGCCGACGGTGAAACTCTCGGACTGGGCGCTGAATAAGATCGCCGTCGTCTGCGCCGGGTTCGAAGTCGACGGCATGCGCGCCGACCTCGTCACCGCCCGAGCCGCGATGGCCCACGCCGCCTGGGCGGGCCGCAGCCAGGTCACCCGCGAAGATATCCGCGTCGCCGCCCGGTTGGCCCTGCCGCACCGCCGACGTCGCAATCCCTTCGATGCCCCCGGACTCGACGAAGACCTCCTCGACCAGCTGCTTGGCGACGACGAGCCGCCACCCGAGGACGCTGACCAGATTGACGGCGACGAGCCCGACCGCGACCCCAGTGACGGCGACGGTGAATCCGAAGGGGGCGGTTCCGAGGAGCAAGCGCCCGACGATGGTCAGGGTGCAGGCGATCAACCCAACGACCAGCACGGTGACGACCCGCCGCAGTCGTCGGACGACGCCACCCCGCCGCAGGGCGAGCCGCAAAGCCAGGACGCTGACCACGGCTATCCCGACGAGTCGGCCGACTCCCCGGAACAACCCGACGCCGACGAGCAAGCCGCTGACCAGGCCCCGCCGGTCGTGCCCACCGGGGTCGCCAACGGACGTGAGCCCTACCGGATCAAGCCGTTCACCGTCCGCGGCGTCGGTGCAGGCGAAGCCGGTCGCCGCAGCCGGGCCATGACCAGCCGCGGACGCATCGTCGGCGCCACCGCCTCCGAGGCCGGCCGGGTGCACGTCCTGGCCACGATCAGCGCCGCAGCGACGCGGGTCGCGCGCACGGGCGACACGACATACAAACTGGGTCGCAGTGACCTGCGCCGCGCGATCACCCAGGGGCGCGAGTCCAACCTGGTCCTGTTTGTCGTCGACGCCTCCGGCTCGATGGCCGCACAAAAGCGGATGGTCGAGGTCAAAACCGCCGTGCTATCGATGCTGGTCGATGCCTACCAGCGCCGCGACCGGGTCGGCGTCATCACCTTTCGCGGCGCCGACGCTCAGGTCGCGTTGCCGCCCACGTCCTCGGTCGAAGCCGCCGCCAGGTGCCTGTCCGAGTTGGGCCACGGCGGCCGCACCCCGCTGGCCGAGGGACTGCTGACCGCAGCCCGCGTGCTGAACGCCGAACGCATTAGAGACCCTCGTCGCCGTGCGCTGTTGGTGTTGGTCACCGACGGCCGGGCCACCTCCGGCAAAGACGCGCTGGCCAGGGCCCGAAACATCGCCGACCAGTGGGCCTCCACCGGAGTCCAAGCGGTCGTCGTCGATTGTGAAGCGGGCAAATTCCGGATGCGGCTCGCGAGTGACTTGGCGAAGCGAATGGGCGCCGAGCACGTCACCCTCGGTGAGGTCGGCGCGGACGCGTTGGTCGATGTTGTGCAGACAAGAAGGGTTGCCTGATGGTCCAAGGAGTCCCCACCAACGTGGCCGACGACGGGCTGACCACGCGCCAGCGCCGCAACCGGCCCCTGGTTATGCTGCATTCCGGCGACGGCAAGGGAAAATCGACGGCCGCCTTCGGGCTCGCGCTGCGCGGCTGGAACCAGGGCTGGTCGATCGGGGTCTTCCAGTTCGTGAAGTCCGCTAAGTGGCGCATCGGCGAGCAGACCGCCCTCGAAACCCTGAACGACCTGCACACCCAGACCGGCCAGGGCGGCCCGATCGAGTGGAACAAGATGGGCTCGGGCTGGTCCTGGTCGCGCAAAGAAGGCAGCGCCGACGAGCACGAGCAGGCGGCCGCTGAGGGCTGGCAGGAGATCAAACGCCGCCTCGCCGAGGAACGCCACACCTTGTACGTGCTCGACGAGTTCACCTACCCGATGAAGTGGGGCTGGGTTGATGTCGACGACGTCGTGGCCACACTAAAGGCCCGCACCGGCCAGCAACACGTGGTCATCACCGGCCGCAACCCTGACCCGCGCTTGGTCGACATTGCCAACCTGCACACGCAGATGACCGAGATCCGCCACCCGTTCAACGAGGGCCAAAAGGGCCAGCGGGGGATCGAGTGGTGACCTCACCTGCCGAGGCCCTGAAGCACCTTCCTCGCATCCTGATCGCGGCACCGGCCTCGGGACAAGGCAAGACCACCGTCGCGGTCGGGATGATGGCTGCGCTGACGCGCCGGGGGTATGCCGTGGCACCAGCGAAATCCGGCCCGGACTACATCGACCCCGGCTATCACGCGCTCGCCACCGGGCGTCCGGGCCGTAACCTCGACCCCTGGATGGTCGACGAAGCCGACGTGGTGCCGCTCTTCGCGCACGGATTCAACACGCCCGAGCCTGCCGACGTGGCCATTATCGAAGGCGCGATGGGGCTGTTTGATGGCCGGTTGGGCACCGAGGGTTTTGCCTCCAGCGCTCATGTCGCCCGGCTGACCCAAACCCCGATTGTCATCGTCGTCGACATCTCTTCGGCGTCACGCACCATCGCCGCGACGATCCACGGCCTACGCACTTTCGACCCCCGCATTACCGTCGCCGGGGTGGTGCTCAACCAGTCCGGCAGTGCTCGGCACGCCGCCGAAGTGCGCCGCACGGTCGAGGCCACCGGCATGACCGTGCTCGGGTTGTTGCCCCGCGACGCAGGCATCAGCGCACCTTCACGCCACTTGGGCCTGGTGCCGGCTGCCGAACGCCCCGACGCCGCAGCGACGCTCGAACGGTTGGCCGAGCAGGTCGAGCAGTTCATCGACCTCGACGCGGTGTTGGCGCTGGCTCGCTCGGCTCCTGACCTGGACGTCGAGCCGTGGCAGCCAGGCGTCGCTCTCGGCGCAGGCGCGGTTGCTGAGGGACCCAAGCCCGTCGTCGCAATCGCCGGGGGTCGGGCCTTCACCTTCCGGTATGCCGAAACTGAAGAGCTCTTGCGCGCCGCCGGGTGCGACGTGGTGACCTTCGACCCCGCCACCGACGTTGGCCTGCCGTCCGACGTGGCCGGTCTGTATCTCGGCGGCGGGTTCCCCGAGGTCCACGCCGCCGCACTAAGCGGCAACGAGTCCCTGCGCCGCGACATACGCGACGCCATCGGCGCCGGACTGCCGACCGTCGCCGAATGCGCCGGTCTGCTCTATCTCTGCGACGTCGTCGAGGGCCAGCCGATGGTCGGGGCCGTCAACGCCACCGCCGACATGCACCCCCGCCTGACGCTCGGCTACGGCGAAGCCCACCTCGCCGTCGACTCACTACTCGGCCCCGCAGGCACCGCCGTGCGCGGCCACGAGTTCCACCGCACCCGCACCGACCCGGCCGCTTCAACTTCTCCGGCCTGGCAGATGCTCGAAGCTTCCGGGCAGACGCGGCCCGACGGTTTCGCCCTCGACCCGGCCGGCACCGGCACGCCGACCCTGCACGCGGCATACCTGCACGTGCACTGGGCCGGGAACCCGCACCTGGCCGCCAACTTTGCCGCGGCGGCCCGGGCCTTTCACCCTGGCCAGCGGGTGGCTGCCCAACACATGACCTCGCCTCAGAGATGGACTAAGGCTGCTCCCATCAGTGCTGGGCCCGTCGTTGCTGCGTCCGCCGGCATCGACCTGGACCACCACGGCGACCGCGAAGTCGGCCCAGCGCTGGTCGATTTTGCCGTGAACGTGCGGCTCCCGAAGCCCCCGCAGTGGCTAGCCGACGTGATCAGCGAGGGCATCGGCGACCTCGGCGCCTATCCCGACCCCACCGCAGCCCGAGCGGCGATCGCGGCGCGGCACGGTGTCAGCCCGGACATGGTGCTGCCGACCAGCGGCGGCGCCGAAGCGTTCACTCTCATCGCGCAGGCCATGACCGGTCGCCACCCGCTGGTGGTCCACCCGCAATTCACCGAACCCGAAGCCGCGCTGCGCCGCGTGGGCCGCCTGCCCGAGCGCCACCTGTTGCGTGCGGACCACAGCTTCGCCCTTGACCCCACCGCAGTCCCCGCCGCAGCGGAACTGGTGATAGTCGGCAACCCGACCAACCCCACCGGTGTGCTGCACACCCGCGCATCGTTGACCGCCCTGCGTCGCCCGGGTCGCACTCTCATCGTCGACGAAGCTTTCATGGACGCCGTGCCAGGGGAGCCCGAGTCGACGATCGACGTGGAGATGGAGGGTTTACTGGTCGTCCGGTCGCTGACCAAAACGTGGGGCCTGGCCGGGCTTCGCGCGGGGTATGCGGTCGGGGACCCCGTCTTGATCGCCCAGCTGGAAGCGTTCCAGTCGCCGTGGTCGGTGTCGTCCCTGGCCGCCGCAGCGATGGTGGCCACCGCAACACCGCAAGCCATCGCCGAGTCTGACCAGGGAGCGGCGCAACTGGGGTTGTGGCGTGAACACCTCGCGGGAGGTCTGCGACGTCTGGGCTTCGCGCCGGTCGTCGGAGCAGCACCGTTTGTGCTGGTGCAACTCGGGGCTGGGGCGCACGCGTTGCTGCGCGAAGCCGGGTTTGCCATCCGTCGGTGCGATACCTTCCCGGGGTTGGATGAGACGTGGGTGCGCATAGCCGCCCGCTCAAATGACGTCGCCGATTCGTTGTTAGAAGAGCTCGAGCGGATCGCGTCCTTGGAGCACAGCGCATGAGTCTTGTTTTGCCGGTGCGCGCCGCCCACGTCCTGATTACTCACGGTGGGCCTGCGGTCAGCGAGACCGTGCACTCGTTGCTGGACCAGGGCGCCACCGTCACCCTCGCCGACTCAGGTCGGACTGCCGTTGACGCTGCGAGCGGGGCTGCGGCGTCGCTGATGAGCGACCCCCGGGTCGCCGATCTGCTCTCCCGCGGCTTGGTGTCGATGGATGCTGACCCCGACCTGTCGGCATACACCGTGGTGGTGCGTGACCCCAGCGGTGCTCACGCCACTCAAGAGACGAGCGCAGCACAGACCCGCGGTCACGTGGTCCTGCTCGGCGGAGGCCTCGGCGCACCCGGCCTGATGACCATTGACGGCCTCGAGGCGATCCGCGCTGCGGACGTGCTGGTGTGCGACCGTCTTGCACCGTTGGGTTTGCTGACCCAGGCACGGCCCGACGCCGAGATCATCCACGTCGGCAAGATCCCGCGCGGCGACTTCACCCCGCAAGAGCAGATCAACGCGACGCTGGTCGAGCACGGTCTGGCTGGTCGATACGTGGTGCGACTCAAGGGCGGCGACTCGTTTGTCTTCGGCCGTGGCGGCGAAGAGTGGAACGCATGTGTCGAGGTGGGCTTGCCGGTCACCGTCATCCCCGGGGTGACCTCGTCCGTTGCCGCGCCAGCGCTCGCCGGGGTGCCGGTCACCCACCGCCACCTCAGCCAGGGGTACGTCGTGGTCTCCGGTCACGTCACCCCGAGCGACCCCCGCTGCGACGTCAACTGGGCCGGGCTAGCCACCCTCAACCTGACCATCGTGATCTTGATGGGTGTCGCCGCTCTCGACGAGATCAGCGCAACATTGCGCGAGCACGGAATGGACCCGGATACCCCCGCGATGTCCGTGGCCGATGCGGGTATGCCGAGTCAGCGCAGTGCGACCGGCACGCTCGAATCCATCGTGGCCATCGCCGCCGAAGCCGGAGTCAGCGCCCCAGCCGTCACCGTCATCGGGCCCGTGGTGGATGCCCTGGCGCAACAGGGTGGCTCGAACTAGCGGCTCAGCGTGGGCGGGCGTACGTGTGCCACATCTCGGTGACCCGGTATCCAACCGCAGCATTCATAGCCACGCTTGCGTCGTTGATCCCCGATCCGCCCGACGGGAAGACGAGCCAGCCGGCGTCCATCCAGGCCAGAACCGAGGCTGCCTTTAGGCCCTGGGCCACGCCAAGATGCCGATGCTGGGGGTGGACGGAGGTGAAGTCGGTCTCGACGAAATCGGCCTCTCGGTGGGTGGCCGTCACGGCAACCAGGTCGCAGTCCTGACCCACGCCAAAGACGCGGCCACGATCAAACAGCGACGTGACCTCCGCTTCCGACAGCAAAGGGTGTGCCGTCGCCGGACCATCCCGCGGGTAGTCCGGTTGAGTCAGGCCCTCCAAGGCATGCACTGCCTCAGCATCAGCTGAACTCAGTTCGATGACCTGATAGCCGAGGCCTTCAACGCGGCTAACGAGCCGCCCCAACCGAGGCCAGTCGTCCTCGCATAGATGCAGGCGAGCGCCCCATGATGTTCCTACGATGCGCCAACCTGCGTCCTTCAGGACCGCGCACCGAGGGGCGTCGTTCCGCAGAATCTCCACGTTGCCCGGCATCGCGGGTCCTTAAGGATCCAGCGGGTCAAGCACCACGAGGTCGTAGCCGCCCAACATGATCGTCGCAATGTGCGCGGTCGGATCGTCAGCGTCGTCGTAGTACGAGAACTCGCCCACCTCCATGAGCGGCGACGTCACGAGGGGTTTGAGCAGCGCCACCCGCGGTCGCCCGGCAATGGGATGCAGCACGTTCGGGTCAGCAGGAATGAGCGACATCCAACTAACCTCTCACGAGACACCCGCCGGGTACCGATGGTCAGCGAGCCATTGCTGAGCGGGCGTCCTTCATGAGTAGGAGGAGGTGGAGTGGGTCCGTCGTCGATTCTTCGAAACCGAAGTGAAGATAAAAATCTCGGGCTGTGTTGTTAAGAGCGTGCACGAGCAGCGCTCGAACGCCGATGACTTCAGAGGCCGTGACCGAACGCTGGACCGCGTCACGCAGGAGGCCTTTCCCTAACCCCGAGCCCTGCTCGTTGCGATCCACGCCGAGCCGCGACAACAAGATCACCGGAACTGGGTCAGGCATGTTGCGCCGCACCTTTCCCGCGACGTCCTTCTGCTGGATGCTGGCTGAAGCGAGAGCGTAGTAGCCGACGACTCGCGAATCGTGGCAACTGACGAAGCAACGCGATCCTCCCTGGACGTGGTTAGACAGCGCTCGCCTACGCAGATACTCGTCGAGAACCGGCTCGCCGCTGTCGAAGTATGTGCCATCAGCCTCGGTGATCGGGTGGGGGAGGCCGTACCTGCTCACGCCTCGGCGAACACAGACGGTTCGTTGAGGAGCTTTGCCAACCGTGGCTTGTGGTTAACCGGTCGATCTAGGACGGACAGGAATTCACCCCAAGCGATGTCGTCGATGGCGAATAATCGACGGTCTGCGAGTACATCCATGGCACGGTTCATAGTCGCCGCAACGGTGAATTCAGTAATGTTCGTGCCCACAACTTCTGCGGCGTGCCTAATGAGCGCATCTTGCTCAGATGAGAGGCGTACGGCTATTCGGGAGTCCTTGACGATGGCCATAGTCCCTACTGTGTGCCTAGTAGGCGTACGTGTCAATTCAGCCTCATGGTCTGAGGCCATTCGAGGTTGTAGGGTCGCCGCGTGACGGGGGCAGCGCGCGGCGATGTGCTGAGCCCGATCTCGGCGGGGGTGGACACCGGGCTCGTCGGCTTCACGAGTTCATTTGTCATCGTCCTCGCTGGCCTCACTGCCGTCGGCGCAACCCCAGACCAAGCCTCCAGCGGTCTGCTCGCGGTCAGCGTCACCATGGGCCTAAGCAGCATCTTCTTATCGGCGTGGACGCGTATGCCGATCACCGTCGCCTGGTCGACACCCGGCGCAGCGCTGTTGGCCTCGACCGGGATGGTCGAGGGCGGCTGGCCCGTTGCAGTCGGCGCCTTCTTCGTCGCTGGCGCCTTCATCGTGCTGACCGGCTTGGTGCCTGCCCTCGGAGCTTTGATCGCCCGCATACCGGCGTCGGTCGCTCAAGCGATGCTTGCCGGGATCCTGCTGCAACTGTGCCTGGGGCCGGTAACCGGGCTCGCGGTGAACCCGCTGGAGGTCGCGCCGGTGGTTGCGGTCTGGCTGTTGGCCATGCGGTTCGTCCCGCGCTGGTCCTCACCCTTGGCGTTTGTGGCTGCAGCCATCGTGATCGGCGTGCACATGACCGGGTCGGGGGAAGGCCTCGACCCCGCTGCCTTGGTGCCCAACGTCGAGCTCACTGCCCCGGAGTTCACGCTGACCGGAACCGTCGGGATCGCCGTGCCGCTCTACCTAGTGACCATGGCGTCGCAGAATGTGCCGGGGGTCGCGGTCATGAAAGGCCTCGGCTACACCGTGCCGTGGCGCCGATCCATGCTGGTCACCGGGGCGGGCACTCTGATCGGGGCCAGCGCCGGCGGGTACGCCATCAACCTGGCGGCCATCACCGCTGCGCTCGCGGCCGGATCGGAGTCCGGCCAGGACCGGTCGCGACGCTGGATCGCCAGTGTGACCTCCGGCGTTGTGGTCGTGTTGCTCGGCATCGGCGCGTCGGCCTTCGGGGCGCTGGTGGTGCTGGCTCCGGCGGGCGTGATCGCGGCCGTCGCTGGGCTGGCGTTGCTCGGCACCTTGGCGTCAGCGTTGCAGGCTGCGCTCGCCGACCCCGACGAACGACTGTCGGCGGTCGTCGTGTTTGCGACCGCAGCGTCCGGCATTGCGGTGGCCGGGGTGGGTGCGGCGTTCTGGGCGCTGATGGCTGGTCTGGTGGTCCGCTTCGTGCTGCGCCGTGGCCGTCACTCCGCAGAAAACTAGCGAGATAGCCAGGCCACAACGTCGGGTATGCCGTGAGCCTGGGTGACCGCGGCTGGTCCAGCCGGCGGCCTCGACACCACCACCACAGGAACCCTCAACTCAGCGGCGGCCTCAAGTTTGGCGCTGGTGTAGGTGCCACCGGAGTCCTTGGTCACCACCACGTCGACGTCGTGCTGACGCATCAAGGCGATCTCGGGTGAGGCGGCATACGGACCCCGGTCGTGTACCACCGTCCATTCGGGCCCCGGCGGGTCCATCGGATCCACGACCCGCAGCAGCACGTGATCGGCGCGTAAGCCCGCAAAGATAGCCACGCTTTGGCGGCCCGTGGTCACAAAAGGTCGGCGCCCCAGTTGTTCGACGGCATCGCGCCCGGCAGCAAGGTCGTTGACCCAGTGCCACTGCGCCGCATCTCGATGCCCAGCCCAACCGGGCCGGACCAGGCGGAGCAACTGGACTCCCTCCACGAGGCCAGCGGCCGCGACGGCGTTAGCCGACATCTGAGCGGCAAACGGGTGGGTGGCGTCCACGAGGTGTGTGATCTCGCGGGCTCGAAGGTAGGCGGCTAGCCCGTGCGCGCCGCCAAACCCGCCGATCCGCACCCGACCGACCGGCAATCGCGGCGAACTCACCCGCCCGGCCAGCGACGACTCGATATCCAAATTGGCGTCGACCAGGGCCTCAGCCAGTGCTCGAGCTTCGGCCGTCCCCCCGAGCACGAGCACCTTCGGTTCCTGGGGCAGCACCCGGCAACTCTACGGCGCGTATGCTGCCAGCGCGTCTAGGCACACGGCCAAAGAATCGGAGACCGACGGTGAACGAAGACTGGCCCGCAGCCCCCACCCACGGGGCCCTGCTGGTCGTCGGCGGCAACAGCGGCGCAGGCAAATCCACGGTCACCGCCGCACTATGCCGCTCGTGGGTGCGAGCCGGGCTCGACGTCGTGCCGTTCAAGGCGCAGAACATGTCCAATCACTCAGCGGTCACCCCCGATGGCGGCGAGATCGGGCGAGCCCAGGCGATGCAAGCCCTAGCCGCCAACGTCGACACCGATCGCCGGATGAACCCGATCCTTCTCAAGCCCACCAAAGCGGCCACCAGCCACGTGGTCGTGCTGGGTGACGAGATCGGCACTACCGACGCTCGCAGTTATGCCCAGACCGCCCAGGACCTCAAACCGGTCGTGCTCGAGGCTCTGGACGGACTACGACGCGACCACGACTGGCTGATCGCCGAGGGTGCCGGGGGAGCGGCTGAGATCAACCTGCTCGACCGCGACCTGGTGAACCTCCCGCTCGCCGCTGCGGCCGGCATACCCGCGCTGTTGGTGGTGGATATCGACCGGGGCGGTGCCTTCGCCACCGCGCACGGAACCATCGACTTGCTGCCGCCCCACCTGCGCACGCAGATCGGCGGCATCGTGTTCAACCAGTTCCGGGGGGACCCGTCACTGCTCGACGGTGGCATCGCCGACCTCGAGCAACGCACCGGCGTGCCCGTCCTCGGTGTGCTGCCGCACCTGGGCGACCACCCCATGCTCGGCGTCGAGGACTCGCTCGACATCGGCATCACACCGCAAAGCCATGGCAGCGGGAACGTCAGCGCTCCCGTGCGGGTGGCCGTGATCCGGCTGCCGCACCTGTCGAACCCCTCCGATTTCGACCCGCTGGTGATGGAGCCCGACGTCGATCTGCGTTGGGCTACGAGCCCCGGCGACCTCAGCGACGCCGACCTGATCATCCTGCCCGGCAGCCGTGCCACCGTGAACGACCTGTCGTGGCTGCGCGGTCGCGGTCTCGACGAGACGCTCCGCAGCACGGATGCCTGCGTGGTGGGCCTGTGTGCGGGGTACCAGATGTTAGGGCAGCGCATCCACGACGACGTCGAGTCGGGGGAGGGGACCGTCGCCGGGCTCGGCTTGCTCGACGTCGAGACCACGTTCGAAGCACCCAAGGTGGTCTCGCGGGCCAGTGGGCACACGATGGAGACACCCGCCGAAACGCGTGTCGTTGGTTACCAGATCAGGTGGGGGAGACCTCGGGGCGCGTCTAGGCCGTGGCTGGAACTAGACGGGGAACCCGAGGGTGGTCGCAGCGCCGACGGCAGCGTATGCGGCACCAGCCTGCACGGGGTTTTGGACGGGGACGACTTCCGCCGGGCGTTGCTCGCCGACGTGGCCGAGCGGCGCGGCCGAACCTTTACTCCTGCGGGGCGCCCGTATGCAGCCGCGCTCGAAGACCACCTCGAGCACCTTGCCGATTGGGTCGAGAAGTACGTCGACATTGAGGCGCTTCGGGTGTTGGGTGCTACCGCTGCCGCCCCAGGCGAAGGCCCGGGATTCTCATGATCACCCTCATCCTCGGGGGCACTCGATCGGGCAAGTCGGCGCACGCTGAGGCCCTGGTGGCCACGCTCGCCGACGAGCACCGACTGGGGGTGCGTTACGTCGCGACGGCGGACGTCGACCAGACCGATGCCGATCACGTGGCCCGCGTCACCGCCCACCAAAAGCGCCGCCCCGAGCTGTGGGTCAGCGCCGAATGCCCGCAGGCTGACGACCTGATCCGCGAGCTGCGAGAAGCGTCCGAGGTGGTGTTGGTCGACTCGCTCGGGTCCTGGTTGGTGCGCCACCACGACTTCATCACCGACACCCACGCCCTCATCGACGCGCTGCAATCGCGGACCGCCCCGACGGTCCTGGTCAGTGAGGAAGTCGGCCTGGCCGTGCACCCGCCCACGCCGCTGGGCCGGACGTATGTCGACGCCATGGGCACCCTCAACCAACAGGTCGCCCGCATCGCTGACCGCGCCACGCTCATCGTGGCGGGTCGCGCGCTGGACCTTCGAGAATGAGCCGTTGGTCATGAGTATGGCCACCCGTGCGCTGGCGGTCTCCGCAGGGTTGCTGCTCGACCGCCGCTTTGGGGAGCCGCCCACCGCCTGGCATCCCGTCGCCTGGTTCGGTTCTGCGATGACCGCGTTCGAGGCCCGCGCGTATGCCGACTCCCGAGCCCGCGGGACGGCATACGCCCTGGTGGGAGTGGGATTAGGCGCTGCCGCCGGGCGGCTCCTCGGCCGGGACACAGCAGCAACCGCAGGCGCCACCGCCGTCTGCGTTGCCGGTCGAGAGTTGCGATCCGTCGCGGCCCAGATCGAATCTTTTGTGCTCTCCGATGACCTGACCGGCGCTCGAGTTGCGTTGCCGTCGCTGGTGGGACGCGATCCGAGCGTCCTGGACACCAGCGACATCTGCGCCGCCGTCATTGAGTCCGTCGCCGAGAACTCCGTCGACGCCATCGTCGCCCCCGTGTTCTGGGGCTTCCTGCTCGGGTCGCCGGGCGCCTGCGCCTACCGAGCCATCAACACCATGGACGCGATGGTGGGCCACCGCGGTGATCGGTACGGAAGGTTTGGCAGCGCCGCAGCCGTGATCGACGACGTCGCCAACTACGTGCCAGCCCGCATCTTTGCGGTGCTGGTGGCGGTCGTCGAGCCCCACCGAGGCTTGGCAGTGGCGCGTTTAGTGATTCGCGACGCCAGCGCACATCCGTCGCCCAATGCCGGAGTCGCCGAGACCGCGATGGCCGCCGCGCTGGGCCGCGAGTTGGGCGGCCCGTTGCACTACGGCCTCCTTCGTGAAGACCGTCCGCGACTGGGGGATGGCCCGCGACCGAGCGCCGCAGACGTCACGCGCGCCATCGAGATCAGCCGACGAGTTGAGTGTGTGATGACCGCGCTGTTGGTTGTGGGTGCCGTGCGGAGCTTGCTGCGTCGAGGGCTGCGTCGAGGTCGGTAATCAGGTCGCGGGCATCTTCGAGCCCGACCGCCAAACGCAACAGCGAGTCGGCAGGCCGAGCCGGGCCTTCCACCGGTCGGTGGGTCAGCGAGGCCGGGTGCTGGATCAGGGTGTCGACGCCGCCGAGGGACACGGCGTGACCGATGAGGGCACAGGATTGGGCCACGACGGTGGCTTGCTCGAACGAGCCCACCTCGAAAGCCAACACCGCGCCTGGCCCGGACATCTGGGTGCCGATCAGGCCCTGCGGGTCGGCACCCGGCAGCCCCGGGTAGTGCACCGCGCTCACCGCGGGGTGGGTGCTCAACCACGTGGCGATGACCCCAGCGGTGGACTGTTGTGCCCGCACCCGGACCGGCAACGTCTGCAGCCCGCGGTGGGCTTGGTAGGCCGCCATGGGATACAGGATGCCGCCGGTCAAGGCCCGGACGCTGCGAATGCGCGCGGCCCAGTCTTCGTCGGTGGCGATGACCCCGGCCAGCAGATCTCCGTGGCCGCCGATGAACTTTGTGGCCGAGTGCAGCACGAGGCGCGCACCGTGGGCGATGGGCTGCTGGAGCACCGGAGTAGCGAAGGTGTTGTCGACCAGCACCGGCACCTCGCCGGCTGCTGCCACAACGCCAGCAATGTCCACGAGGTCCAGGGATGGGTTGGCCGGTGTCTCGACGATGACCAGACCCGTGGCGTCAGTGAGCACATCTGCGATCTCGTGCGCTTCGGCATACGTCACGGTTGTGCCGAGCAGTCCGGTGGCCAGGATGTGGTCGCTTCCTCCGTAGAGGGGACGTACGGCCACCACGTGCGGCTTGCCTGCAGCCACCGTCGCCAACAACGCAGCGGTCAACGCGGCCATCCCGGATGCGAACGCGACCCCCTGCTCGGCGCCTTCCAGATCGGCCAGTGCCCGCTCGAATCGGGCCACCGTGGGGTTCCACAGCCGCTGATAGATGGCGCTCTGCCCGGTCTGGAGCTCCCCGCCCGTCGCCAGATGCTCGTAGGCCGCTCCGCCGGCTTCGACGTCGGCGACCGGGTTAGTGCTGGACAGGTCGATCGAGGGCACGTGTAGCCCGAGCCCAGCGAGATCTTCGCGGGCGCCGTGTACCGCGCGGGTGTCCAATGAAGAATGGGGTGTTCGCATACCCCTATCGTGCGAATAATGCGGCATCGTTACAAACTGACTCAGAATCTGCGTTTGACGCGACGTCCTGACGAAGATAAACACGGCGCGATGGTCTCGTTGGGCGTTCTCGTGAACGCAGATTCTTCGTCAAAAGGCCGATACGCTGAGCGGCATGGCTAAACAGGCACCCCGTGCGGAAGCCCAAATCCTCGATGCGACCGACCGCACCCTGATCGCACTGCTGGAGCGCGACGGCCGAGCCTCGAACGCCACCCTGGCCCGGGAAGCCGGTATCGCTGAGTCGACCTGTCTGGTGCGCGTGCGCTCGCTGCGTGAGCGAGGAATCATCCGTGGCATCCACGCCGACATCGACCCCCACGCGGTAGGCCGCCCGGTGCAGGCCATGATCGCGGTCCGTTTTGGCGGTCACCGGCGCAGCCACTTCGAGCAATTTCGCGACGAGGTACCGCAGCTGCCGGGCGTCACTGCGGCCTACCACGTCGCCGGAGCCAACGACTACGTCGTGCTGGTTGCCGCAGAATCCGCAGATGCGCTCCGGGACTTCGTGCTGGACCACCTCACCAGCAGGCCGGGGGTGTTACACGCCGAGAGTTCGTTGATCTTCGAGTCGTTGCGCGGCCAAGGGACCTTGGCATGACAAGCGACCTCGACCAGATGATGAAAAACCTGCGATCCGAAGTCGATGCCCTTGAGGCTTGACCCTCACGCCGCGTGAGCGCTCACAGTGGTCGGATGACCGCCACTGATCACCAGACAACGACACATCGAGGTATGCAGATGCGCACCGTAGGCCAGGTCGCAGACGACTTCGGCGTAACGGTGCGCACCCTGCACCACTACGACGAGGTCGCCCTGCTTCGCCCTAGCGAGCGCAGCGCCGCGGGCTACCGGCTGTACACCGACTCCGACGTAGCGCGGCTGCGCCAGATCGTGCTGTATCGGCGCCTCGGGTTCAGCCTGGACGATGTGAAAGCGCTGCTGGCTGATGAGGGTGACGTGCTTGCTCATCTGCAACGCCAACGGGCGGCGGTCAACGAAAGACTCGGCGAGCTCAGCGCGCTCGCCGAGGCCCTTGATCGAGCCATGGAGGCAGAAGTGAACGGATACCAGATCAGCAAAGACGAGCAGCGCGAGATCTTCGGAGACGCGTTCAGCGACGAATACGCCGCCGAAGCCCAAGAGCGGTGGGGTGACACCGACATGTGGGCTCAATCGCAACAACGCACCAAGAACTACACCAAAGGCCAGTGGGAGCAGGCCAAGATTGAGATGGACGAGGTCAACGATGCCTATGCCGCCCTGCTCAGCTCCTGGGCTTCGGCTAGCGAGGATGCAGCGATGGATGTCGCTGAGCGGGCCCGGCAACACATGACCGAGTGGTTCTACGACTGCTCGCCGCAGATGCACGTCAACCTGGCGCAGCTGTACGTCTGTGACCCGCGATTCACCCGAACCTACGAGGACCACACGCCAGGCTTGGCACAGTTCGTGCACGACGCGATCATCGCCAACTCCGCCCGCCAGGAGGGCTGAACCGTCTTGAGTGTGGACGAAGCGCCGCTCTGTCAGTGTGCTCACCTACGCTGGCCCTCATGCCCCCGATTCCTGCTCCACCGCGTCGGGGGCATGAGTATGCCGGCACGTTCGTTGCGTTCGAAGGCGGCGACGGTGCGGGCAAGTCCACCCAAATTCGTCTGCTCGCAGACGTGCTGACCCAGGGCGGTCGCGACGTCGTGGTCAGCCGAGAACCGGGCGGCACCGAGGTCGGCCTATCGATCCGCAGCGTCGTCCTTCACGGTGAGCACGTCGATGCCCGCGCGGAGGCACTGCTCTTCGCTGCTGACCGCGCGCACCATGTCGCGACCGTGATCCGACCAGCCCTGGAGCGGGGGGCCATTGTGCTCTGCGACCGGTTCATGGACTCCTCGATCGCCTACCAAGGGGTGGCCAGAGCGTTGGACCGCGACCAGATCCGCGATCTCTCCCTGTGGGCTACCGCAGGGTTGCTGCCGGATCTGACGGTGCTACTCGATGTGGACCCTGCCCAGGGTCGGTCGCGCCGGGGGCGGGTGCACGACCGGGTGGAGTCCGAGGGCGACACGTTCCACACCGCAGTCCGCCGCGGCTTCCTCGATCTCGCTGAGCGGGCACCGCAGTGCTACCTCGTGCTTGACGCCTCGCGCAGCCAGGGCGGCCTGCACGCCGACATCACTACCGCCGTCCAGGCGCTGTCGAGTCTCGCGCCGGCAGGCCCGCCATGAGTGTATTCGATCAACTGGTCGGGCAGAGCCGGGTGGTCGAAGCACTGCGGACGGCGGCCACGCATCCCGACGCGATGACCCACTCGTGGCTGCTGACCGGGCCGCCCGGCTCGGGGCGCTCGATTGCCGCGAGGGCCTTTGCTTCCGCTCTGCAGTGTGAGCGCGTCGCCAACCCCGGCTGCGGCCAGTGCGCGGCCTGCCACACCACCATGATCGGCAGCCACCCCGACGTGCGGATCGTGGCCACCAACGAGACCTTCATTCGCGTCGACCAAGCCCGAGAGTTGGCCTTGGCTGCGGCGTCGCGCCCGGTGTCGGGACGGTGGCGTGTGTTCGTCATCGAGGACGCCGACCGACTCAACGAGCAGGCCGCCGACGCGCTCCTGAAGGCTCTGGAGGAGCCGCCGCCGCGCACCGTGTGGCTGTTGTGCGCGCCGACGCTGGACGATTTGATCGTCACCGTGCGTAGTCGATGCCGTCACCTACGCCTCGGCACGCCCCCGGTGGAGGCGGTCGCCCAGTTGTTGATCAGCCGCGACGGCATCGAACCGTCCATGGCCCATTACGCCGCACGAGCCGCGCAAAGCCACGTGGGGGTGGCCAAACGCCTGGCCACCGACGAAGCCGCACGGGGCCGCCGTCGGCGCTACACCGGCATACCCGTGACCCTGACGAGCCTCGGTGCAGCGCTGGAGGCTGCCCGCATAATCGTTGACGAAGCCCAAGCCTCGGCGCAGGCGGTCTCGGGCGACGATGCCACCCGTGCCCGGGCGGAGTTGCTGCGACAACTCGGGGCCGACCCGGCGGCCCGCACCCAACCCCCGGCCGTCCGAGCGCACCTCAAGCAGCTCGACGACGACCAAAAGCGGGTCGCCCGCCGCCGTCAACACGATGCCATCGACGCAGCCCTCACCGACCTCTCCTCGGTCTACCGTGACGCCCTGGTCTTGGGCACGGGAGCTGCGGTGGAGGCCATCAACGCCAGCGAGTTGGACCTTCTACGGTCCGTAGCGCGGGCTATGAGTCCCGAAGAATTGCTGGCCGCGCTGGAGTCGATCTCCCTCGCGCGGGCTCGGCTCACCGCCAACGGAGCGCCGTTGCTGGTGATGGAAGCGATGATGATTGCATTGACGTTGCCGCGTGCTCCAATGGGCGCTCGGTCATGACACGACTAAAGGATGGCGAAGTGGGCGCACGTGGGGTTGGAAGAGGTCAGGGCTCGACGCTAAGGCGACTGAGCAGCGTGGTTGCCCTGACTGGAGTTTTGGCGGTGTCGGCGTGCAGTAGTGCCCCGTCCGCCACGACTCCCGATCAGCCTCAGGAGGATGCGAGTTCGTCCAGCAGTGGTGAACCAACGACGAGCGACGGCGTGCCCGTCGGGCTCGAAGAGTTCTACAGCCAAGAGATCGCCTGGGAAGACTGCGAAGGCGGTGAGTGTGGCCGACTGACCGTGCCGATCGATTACGCCGCCCCCACGGAGGGCTCCATTGAGTTGGCGTTGCTTCGGGTGCCGGCGGGGGACGAAGGCGAGCGCCTGGGGTCTCTGTTGGTGAACCCCGGGGGGCCCGGAGGATCGGGCGTCGAGTACGCCCGTCTGGGGGGTTTGATCGTCTCTCCCGAGGTCGCCGACGCCTACGACGTCGTCGGGTTCGACCCTCGGGGGGTGGCCGCCTCCGCGCCCATCACCTGTTTCGACGACGCACAGATGGACGAGTTTCTGGGGTTCGACCCCACGCCCGATACTCCGGAGGAGGAGACCGAGGCCGAAGCGCTGAGGCAGGAGTTCGCCGACGACTGCGCCGAGGCTGCTCCTGACCTGCTTGGTCACGTTTCCACCGTGGAAGTTGCGCGTGACATGGACGTGCTGCGGGGCGCCCTGGGAGAGCCGAAGCTGGACTACCTCGGCGCCTCCTACGGGACGTTCATCGGCACGACCTATGCGCAACTGTTCCCCGAGCGGGTCGACCGCTTGGTGCTCGACGGTGCCATCGACCCCAACCTCACGGGTTTGGAGTTGGGGTTAGGCCAGGCTGAAGGGTTCGAACAGGCCACCCGCGCCTACGTCCAAGACTGCGTCGATCAGGGTGATTGCCCCCTGGGCTCTGACGTGGACGCTGGCATGATGCGGATCAACGATTTCTTGAACGAACTCGACGAGAACCCGGTGCCCGTATCGGGAGACACCGTCACTGAACTCACCGAGGGCTGGGCGCTGCTGGGCATCATCGTGGCGATGTATGACGAGACCGCCTGGGACATCCTGACGAATGCGCTCGAGCAGGCGTTCGACGGGAACGGGGATCAGTTGCAGTTTTTGGCCAACATCTACGCGGATCGCAACGCCGAGGGCGTCTATACCGGCAACGGTAACCAGGCCATCTACGCGGTGAACTGCCTGGATCGTCCCGGCGAAGACACGGGCGCAAGTGATGAAGAGACGCTTGCCGAGTTCGAAGCGGTCGCGCCGACCTTTGGCCGCTACCTAGCAGGCGACAGCGCGTGCGACACCTGGCCCGTCCAGGCATCTGAGACCCTCGATACCTACGCCGCAGCCGACGCTGCGCCGATCCTGGTCGTCGGCACCACCGGCGACCCAGCGACGCCGTACGCGTGGGCCGAACAGTTGGCCGAGACGCTGGACTCCGGCGTCCTGTTGACCTACGACGGTGAAGGCCACACGGCATACGGACGGGGCAGTGACTGCATCGACGGCGCCATCGACGCATATCTGCTCGAGGGCACCGTTCCCGAGGACGGGAAGCAGTGCTAACCAGCGCATCCTGCAGCCAGCAGACAGGCGGCATACGGGCCGGATTCGCACCGTATGCCGACAGTCAGTTACGCTTCCACCGCACCTTTGGGTGCACGCCGCCTTAGCTCAGTCGGTAGAGCGATTCACTCGTAATGAATAGGTCACCGGTTCGACTCCGGTAGGCGGCCCCACCACGATCGAACCCACGAAGCCCTCAGGTCTGCTTTGGCGTACGCTCGGTGAGTCTCTGGGCACTGGAGTCGTGACCTGCGGTTTCGGTCAAGGGTGTGGGTGTTTCCACACCCTAAGCAAGTGGGCGAAGTCTGATGGCAAGACGCAGCCCCGTAGATCCTCGTCACCTTGACCACCGGCGTTGATCGTCCGCCGACACGCCCGCCAAAAGCGGCCCTAGCGCGCACGTGCGCGTTTGAGCCGGTCGATCTCGCGTGTGTCGCGGCACGTTGTGCTTAAACGTGGTCCTGGGCTGAACTGTTCACGTTTCAGCGACCAAGTGGTCGCGGTTGAGACCGGGGAGCACATCCCACGCGCCAAGCGATTGAGCCACGTCAGGTCCGATGATGTTCGGGGGGCTTCGTGGTGTCTTCGCGGGCTTGGTTTTGTCCTACCTGGAGCCCCTCAGCGACATTAGAGGGTGGCTGAGAGAGCGCCCCTAGCGTGCACATATTTAGCGGCCAATCGGGTGTGGGTGCGCTCGTCGAGAAGGGCACAGCGGCGGGGGTCGGTGTTGTCAGCGATGTCAGCAAGTTTCACCGCACGGGCGATGGGGTTGGCCATCACGCGGCAGTAGTACTCATCGAGGGTTTCGTCGCGCCGTTTGGTCATGGCGTCCACAGCTTCGACGAGGAGGTCTGAAAAGTGCTCACGCACGTCGTCCAACGTCACATCAGTGTCTTCGACGACATCGTGAAGCCACGCCACCACCTCGGCGGCGTCATCGCCGCGCAAGCGTTCAGCCACACGAGCAGGATGGCCGATATAGGCCTCGCCGCTCTTGTCCACCTGCCCGGTATGCGCTCGCGTTGCGATTGAACGGGCTAGGTCAACCAGGGGGGATTGAGACATCGGGTGCCTTTCGCCAACGACTAGATGTGAGCCTGCAGAACGACGATCGAACTCAGCACGGCGATCTCCACCGCGATGTTTGCCGCACCTAAGCAATCACCGGTGATGCCACCGAAGGTTCGTTTAAACCACCAACCCGCTAGCACGGTGCCGGCCATCGCCACGGGGATGGACACCAACAGCAGCGGGCCACCCACGAGCGTGGCGATCAGCACAGAGCCTAGAGCGAAGCCTGACGCGATGGCTGCCCCCGATTTCGTGACCCCTTGGGCGATCGTCCGGTTGGCTGCCTCGGCGCGGGCGTAGGGCAGTGCAGCCATCAGCACCACGCTACTCCACCGGGCCAAGACGTGCGCCGCGATCAGGGCTCCGAGCACTACACCCCAGGAGTTCCAGCCCAGATCCCACAGCAACACCACTCGAGCGACGATCAAAAGCACCAGCGCCAACGCCCCGAACGTGCCGACGCGGCTATCGCGCATGATCTCTAGTTTGGCGTCTCGCCCGAAGGCACCGGTGCTATCGGCCACATCGGCGAGCCCATCCTCATGGAACCCACCCGTCAGCAGCACGCCGACCACCAGCGTCACAAACACCGCAAGCGACAAAGGTGCCACCGCCGCGGTCCCCACGAACACCAGTCCAAGCAGGGACCCGATGACCAGCCCCACCACCGGAAACAGCAGCGTTGCCCGGGCCATGACGTCGGCGTCCCCGCTGGCGAACCGCGACAGCGGCAGTCGGGTCAAGAAGGTGAATGCGGTGGCAACGACAGTGCGGCGCGGGGTCATCTGACCACCGCGCCGCGACCACCCGGATTAACCAAGGTGAGACTCATCCGTTACCGACGTCGTCAAAAACGACTACTCCTTCTCGTCGAAGACCAGGCGCATCGAGAATGTGGCGCCACCCTCGTCATCGGAGGTGGTGCGCATGCCGATGGCGGCCATGGTCTCGGCCATGTCGCGGTCCTGACCGGCTTCGAACTCCTCAAGGTACAAGGACTCGAAAGCGTTCAGGTTGATGTAACCCGCAGCGTCGGCGTCGTCAGCATCCGGAACGGCAACGGTGAAGTCGCGGGTCGAACTCAGGTCGCCACCCTTGACCAACGCGTCGTAGTAACTCTGGTTGCTGGTGATGATGAAGATCTCACCCTCGGCACCGTAGGGCGGGTCAATGCCCTCAGCAGCAAGTTCTTCTTCGCCGCCCAGCGCCATGATCTTGTCAACGAGCGCAACGGCTGCGGCGCTGTCGGTGCTGGCCTGGTAGCCGATGGACGGAAGGTCCATGGTGCCGGTCTCTTCGGTCATCATTTCGTCGCTGGTCGCAAGGTCTGCTCCCGTTGAGAACACTGCGGAGTTACCGAGCATGGTCTTCACGTCATCGGGAAGTGTGAAGCCTTCGTCGGCCGCCATCTGCTGCGCTTCGGCGACCTCATCCGGGTAGGCCTCGTTGAGCTTGGTCCAGATCTGGTCGACGTACTGGTCGCCGTGCTCAAACGAGAAGGCCGTGGTGGTGTCGGCGGGGAGTGTGGACAGGAGCTGGGCTGAGTCGCCGCCCTCGATCTTCTTGCCACCGGCGTCGAAGGCCGCTGCGTACAACTCAATGGCGTCCTTGTCGAAGCGCAACGTGCCAGCCATCCGGCCTTCCAACTCGGCCGCGCCATCCATGAAGGGAGTGTCAGCCGACATTTCAGACATCGTCGCACCGAGCTCTTCGTTCAAACTGTTGCTCAACTCCTGGAACGCGGGCAAGTTGGCCCACATGGACACGATGCCCTGGTCCCCGATGGCTGCCATGTCGGACGTGAACTCGGCAGAGTCGGCAAGCGTGCCCGCGTCGAGGGCGATCTTGACGCCCTCAAGGTCTGAAGTCTGCGAGAAGATGACGTAGTCGCCACGGAAGAAGTAGTCCACCTCATCCGAGCCTTCCTCGGAGGCCATCAGGGCTTCCAAGAAGGAAGAAGCCGCAGCCTCGTCTTTGACCTGCACGGCCACGACGACGCTCAGGTCGTCGGTGGTGGCACCCGGCAGCACGCCGACTCCGGCGCGGTCGCCCAGCCACGGCTCCACGTCCTCTTCGTAGTTCATGTCACCCAAGGCGCCGTTGTCTTCTTCGGAGATCCACTCAAACAGGGCTTCACGGCCCTTGCCGTCGCGCATCTCTTCGAGCTCGGCGGTGTCTAGACCGTCAAAGAACTGCAACGCGGCAACCTTTTGGCCGACGCTGGGGTCGATGTCGACCTGTGCGTATGCCGCCACGGTGCTGGGCATGGCCGACGACGGCTGATCGCCGCTTCCGCCCGTCATGGCCCGTACGGCGAGCGCACCGCCGCCGATGGCGACGGCGGCAACCAGCCCGATAATCACCAGGATCCACGGCAGTGCGGAGCGTTTGGCAGATGAGTCAGGATCGAGATAGTCGGGCGTTGCGGCTGGTGTGCTCATGGTGTCCCCTCGGGAGTTGTCGTTAGGACAACAGCGGCGGCCCGCTGCATCAAGATTCTGACTTCAAGAGTACGCCTGGGGTTCCACGCGTTTTCAAAGCGTTACCGAACCTGTGTATAACGCGCTCCATGATCGTGCTGCTCTACACCACTGCGACCGCGGCAGTTAGTGCTGCGGACCAGGCCAGCGACGCGTCGAGACGCCTTCGCGGGTTGCGCGCTCAACCGACTCGCGGTAGACCTGCTCGGCTTCTTCGCGGTCACCCCATGCGGAGGCTTCAACCGACTTGTTGGGCTCCAGGGCCTTGTAGACCTCGAAGAAGTGTTGGATCTCCAACACCGTGTGCTCGCCCAGGTCCTGCAGGTCCACAACCTTGTCTTTGCGCGGGTCGCCAGCCGGCATACAGATGATTTTGTCGTCGCCACCGGCTTCGTCCCGCATATGGAAGACGCCGATCGGGCGGGCAGCTACCAAACAGCCGGGCCAAGTCGGCTCGTCGAGCAACACCAGGGCATCCAGCGGGTCGCCATCCTCACCCAGGGTCTCCTCGATGTAGCCGTAGTCCGCTGGGTAACGGGTCGAGGTGAAAAGCATCCGGTCAAGGCGAATGCGACCCGTTTCGTGGTCGACCTCGTACTTGTTGCGGCTACCCATGGGGATTTCGATGGTCACGTCAAAGTCCATCAGTGAAGAATGCCACACCTGACGTACCGTCAGGCGACACTTGTTCGGTTGGATAACCGGGACCCAGGCGACGGAGGTGACGTGGGCGTAGCAGCACAGTCCAGATGGCGACGGTCGTGGGTGGCCGCTGCGACGTTGAGTCTGGTGATCGCCAGCCCGCCCATTGCCGTGCCAGCCGTGTCACGTGCGGTCTCGGTTAGCTCCCAAGAGCCCAGTCCGGTGATCGCGCAGGATGCGGTGCGCCCCCAATTGCCTCCGGACGTTAACTTCGCCCTGGAGCCCACCCAACGGGGTCTGGACCCGCAGACCGAAGCCATCGTGGACGTCTCGGACGTCGGTTGGGATGCGGATGCGCTGGGTTCGGCGTCGCGTCGGGGCCTCACGGTCCGTGACGCACTCACTGGCGAGCACCTCGTCGACATACGCGCGGACAAGGCCTTCGCCCCGGCATCGATCACCAAGGTGCTCTCTGCGGCGGCCATCATGTCCGTCTTGGCCCCCGAGCACACCTTCACGACCACGGTCGTGAGCGGCCAGCGACCGACCGACATCGTGTTGGTCGCGGGTGGGGACCAACTGGTTGCCCCAGGGCGCGGCGATCCCACGGCAGTGGCAGGACGCGCGGGTCTTGCCGACCTGGCCAAACAGACCGCCGCCGCGTTAAAGAATAACGGGGTCACCGAGCCAGTTCGGCTCTTTCTGGACACCTCGTATGCCGAGGGCAGCGACCTCGCTCCCGGCTGGACCGATTTTTGGGTGACCAACGGCTACGCCGGTCGCATTTCGATGTTGGCGCTGGAAAGCGACCGTGCGCTGCCCGGCATCCCAGCCCCGGCCGATCCGACGATGCGAGTAGCCAAGGCGTTCCAGGAGGCTCTCGAAGATCAGGGGATATCCCTGTCGACGACGAAGATCAGCGCAGCAACCGCGCCGGACGAGCGGGACAAGCCGAAAGAGTCGGAACAGCCCCCGCTCGCGAGCGTGGAGTCCGCGCCCCTGCGCGACGTGCTCGCCCTCGCGCTGGCCACCAGTGACAACGCCATGGTCGAGCAGCTGTCGCGTCAAGCCTCCGTGGCGGCTGGGGCGGGCGCCAAGCAAAAGGACGTCAACGCCTGGGTCGTCGACACTATGCGCGACTACTACAACCTCGACATTGATGGCGCCACGCTCGCCGACACGTCGGGCCTGTCTGACGGCACCAGATTACCTATGCGACTAGTAGCCGACGTCCTGGCCGCTGGCGCGAGTGGGGCCTACCCCTCGTTGCAGTCGGTGTTGAACGGCCTGCCGATCGCTGGCTACAACGGCACGATGCGTGACCGGTTCCTCGTCGATTCCGCTCGGCCCGGCCTAGGCGTGGTGCGGGCCAAGACAGGTTCGCTGCCCTCAGTGACCTCGCTGGCCGGCACCGTGACCACACGCGACGGCCGACTCTTGGTCTTCGCGTTAACCACCAACGACGTCGAGGGCGGTCCCGGCCCGGTGGAGGCCCGTGCTGCCATCGATATCTTGGTCGCCGCTCTGGCCGACTGCGGCTGCTAGCCGCCACGGGATACGTTAGGTCCATGGGTCGATTCTTAAAGATGAACCGCGGCACGAACGAGCCCGCGACGCCTGAAGCCGTGACGTCAGGCTTTGTGACGGATGGATCGGTGACGGACGGATCGGTGACGAACCGGCCAGCGGCGGGCGGCAACCTGGTCGACTGGGGCTTTGCAGCGGCGTCCGCGAGCCGGATGGTGCCCGCCGGCCCCAAGGCGAGCCGGATCGAGATCAAAGACGCCGTCGCCCAATTGCACGCCGCTGCGGCAGCCGCGGTTGAGCCGGTAGCAACTACTTCCGGGATGCATACCCCCGAGGGCGCAGCGACGCCCTTGGTAGTCGACCGTCCCGGCTGGATTCACGCCAACACGTCGTCGATGCAGTCCATGATGTCGCCGGTGCTCGACGAGATGGTCTCCCGGCACGGCCCCGGCGCGTCCGGTAAGGCCGAGGCATCGCAGGTTGCTCAGCGCATCGGCGGTGTCGTCAGCGGCGCAGAAGTTGCTGGGCTGCTGTCGTGGGTCAGTACGAAGGTCCTGGGTCAATACGACCTAGCCCCCCAAGGCACGCCTCGTTTGCTGCTGGTCGCCCCCAACATCATGGCCGCCCACCGCGAGCTCGAGGTTGATCCGCACGACTTCAGGCTCTGGGTGTGTATGCACGAAGAGACGCACCGCGTGCAGTTCACCGCCGTGCCCTGGTTGCGCCAGCACATCATCGACAGCGCCCAGACGCTGAGCACCTCAATGGTGCCCCAGACCGACGAAGTGAGCACCAAACTCACCCAACTGGTCAGTGGGCTGCCCGCGGTCGTGCGGGGCGAGCGTGACATCACCTCGTTGCTGGCCAACGAAGAGCAGCGGGCACAGTTGGCCGAGATCACCGCGGTGATGTCACTGCTGGAGGGCCACGCCGACGTCATTATGGATGAGGTCGGGCCACAGGTGATCCCTAGCGTGGATCAGATTCGAGCGAAGTTCACCCAACGGCGCAAGGGGGCCGGGCCGCTGGACATCCTGTTGCGACGCCTCTTAGGCATGGAAGCCAAGATGAAGCAGTACCGCGACGGGGCCGTGTTCGTGCGGGCCGTGATGGACCAGGTAGGCACCGAGGGTTTCAATCAGGTGTGGACCAGCCCGCAGACCCTGCCTAGGGCGGGCGAGATTGCTGACCCCGGTGCCTGGGTTGCCCGCGTGCACGGCTAGTTCGCTGACCCACAACCAGTAGCCACCCATGACCGGTCCTCCCGCCGCCCTTGCCGCTGTGCGCTCGGCGCTGCGCGAAGCGTTGACCGCCCACGGACTCATCGGTCAGCGCGTCATCGTTGCCTGCAGCGGGGGAGCCGATTCGTTGGCCTTGGCGCTCGCGGCCAGTTTTGTGGTGGACCGCGACGGCGGTGGTGAAGCGAGAGCCGTCATCGTCGATCACCAGTTGCAGCCCGGGTCGGCGGACGTCGCCGACGTCGCCGCCGAGCAGTGCCGCGACGTGGGACTCGAGGCGAGGGTGGTGCCCGTGCGGGTGGTGACCAGCGCAACGGGCCCCGAGGATGCCGCACGAAGTGCCCGCTACGCCGCGTTGTCCTCAGCGGCTCGCCAGTGGGGCGCTGCCGCAGTCCTGGTCGCCCACACGCGCAACGACCAAGCGGAGCAGGTTTTGCTCGGCTTGTCCCGAGGCTCAGGGGCCCGATCATTGTCCGGTATGCCGGCGGCTCGCCCCTTGATCGTGCCGCACCCTCAGCGAGTGCAGGGTCACATGGGCCGTTCGGACCAAGAGCCATCGGCAGTGCTGCTGGTCCGTCCCTTCTTGACGCTGGATCGCGTGACGACCGTCGCGGCGTGCGCCGATGCTGGCCTGCGTCCGTGGCAGGACCCCCACAACGCGGACCGCGGCTTCGCCAGGGTGCGCGCGAGAAGCGTGCTGGACATCCTCGAGACCGAACTAGGCCCCGGCGTTACCGCTGCGCTGAGTCGCTCCGCGGGGCTTCTACGCGCCGACGCCGACGCGTTGGACCACCTCAGCGAGTCGGCATACCGGGGAATGGGGCCGGCGCCGTGGGCGGTTGAGCCACTCGCCGCTCACCCCGAAGCGGTCCGCACCAGGGTGTTGCGCAGAGCCGCGTTGGAGGCGGGCTGCCCCGCTGGATCATTGCGTGCCGAGCACGTGTTCGCGATGGACGGACTATGCGCGAGATGGCGTGGGCAAGGGCCCATCGACCTGCCTGGGCACCTACAGATGCGCCGCAGTGATGGGCGTATCTGGCTCGAACCGAGCAAGCCTAGTTAACTGTGCACAAACGCCGAGGTGTCGCCGCGACCGTGATGCAGCACCCCAAACCTGGAGGACAACGTGGACGCTGAGCAGATGGGCGCCGATCTTGAGACGGTGCTCCTGACCGAGACGCAGATCCAAACTCGACTCGGTGAGTTGGGTCAGGAGATCTGGGACGACTACAAGGATAAGAATGTGCTCCTGGTGGGCGTCCTCAAAGGTGCGGTCGTGGTGATGGCTGACCTGATGCGGGCGCTACCCGGCTCGGCCGAAATGGACTGGATGGCGGTCTCTTCCTACGGCTCGGGCACCAAGTCCTCCGGCGTGGTCCGCATCCTCAAAGACCTCGACACCGACATCACTGACCGGCACGTGCTGATCATCGAAGACATTATCGACTCCGGTCTGACGCTCAGCTGGATCCGGACCAACCTGCAGTCCCGTAGCCCCGCTTCGGTGGAGATCTGCACCTTGCTGCGCAAGCCTGAGGCCGCGAAGGTCGAGATCGACGTGCGCTACGTCGGCTTCGAGATCGCCAATGAGTTTGTGGTCGGATACGGCCTTGATTTCGCCGAGCGGTACCGCAACCTGCGCGAGGTCGGCATTCTCGCCCCGCACATGTACCGCTAAGCACCTGCCGCGCACACCTCTCACCGCGACGGGCGATCCGGCCCCTATAGGACAGCCCAGTAACAACCGTCTGGAACACTGGTTCCTCGCTGCGCGTTGAGGCGTGCAGACCGGGTGTCTCAATCGTCGCCATCACACGAGCAGAAGGAGCGGGGCCAGCGGCTCCGAACATTGATGAGCAAGAAGAAGCAGCAACGTAGCCCTTGGTTGTGGGTGGCCCTCGTCGTCGGCTTTGCCGTGCTCGGGTTTGCGGTGTTCTCGCCGAGCGCTTACAGCCGCATCGACACCTCGGACGCCCTCAAACTCATCGCTGATGGCTCGGTGGCCTCGGCCACCGTGACGCCTGATCGTATCGACCTTGACCTCAAGAGCGGCTCCACGTTCAGCGGCGACGATGTAAGCGACGCGTCGAAGGTGCAGGCCTACTACGTGGAGAGCCGCGGCGAGATGGTGGTCGACGCTCTCGCGACGACGCCCCCTTCTGATGGCTTCACGGACGACCCGGCGCGCCAGAACTGGCTGGTCTCGCTGCTGTTCACACTCATTCCGCTGATCCTAATCCTCGGACTGTTCCTGTTCTTGATGATGCGTATGCAGGGTGGCGGCCGGGGGGTCATGCAGTTCGGTAAGTCGAAGGCCAAGTTGGCCAGTCCGGATATGCCGAAGGTGACCTTCGCTGACGTCGCCGGGGCGGACGAGGCGGTGGAGGAACTCTTCGAGATCAAGGAGTTCCTCTCCGAGCCACAGAAGTTTCTTGACGTGGGGGCCAAAATCCCCAAGGGCGTGCTGCTCTACGGCCCTCCCGGGACCGGCAAGACCCTGCTAGCCCGTGCCGTTGCCGGTGAGGCCAGCGTGCCCTTCTACTCCATTTCGGGTTCGGACTTCGTCGAAATGTTCGTCGGTGTCGGTGCCTCGCGAGTGCGCGACCTGTTTGAGCAAGCCAAAGAGAACGCCCCAGCGATCATCTTCGTCGACGAAATCGACGCGGTGGGCCGTCACCGTGGTGCTGGCATGGGCGGCGGTCACGACGAGCGCGAGCAGACTCTTAACCAGTTGCTGGTCGAGATGGACGGCTTCGACGTCAAGACGAACGTGATCTTGATCGCTGCCACCAACCGCCCGGACATCCTGGACCCGGCGCTGCTGCGGCCGGGCCGATTCGACCGTCAGATCGCGGTGGAAGCGCCCGACATGATGGGGCGTAATCACATCCTGCAGGTGCACGCGCAGGGCAAGCCGATGGCCGACGACGTGGACCTCATGACGGTCGCGCGGCAGAGCCCAGGATTCTCCGGCGCCGACCTGGCCAACGTGCTCAACGAGTCTGCCCTGTTGGCAGCTCGTAACAACGAGAAGATCATCGGCAACCAGCACCTGGACGAGGCGATCGACCGGGTGATGGCTGGACCGCAGAAGCGTTCGCGCGTCATGAGCGCCAAAGAACGCAAGATCACGGCCTACCACGAGGGGGGTCACGCCTTGGTCGCTGCGGCGATGAACAACACCGACCCGGTCAGCAAGATCACGATCCTGCCGCGCGGTCGCGCGCTGGGGTACACGATGGTGCTCCCGGCCGACGACAAGTACTCGACGACGCGTAACGAACTGCTCGATCAGTTGGCCTACGCCCTCGGTGGGCGAGTCGCGGAAGAGATCATCTTCCACGACCCCACCACGGGAGCCTCGAACGACATCGAGAAGGCCACCGGCTTGGCCCGCAAGATGGTCACCCAGTTCGGGATGAGCGAGCGCATCGGTGCGGTCAAGTTAGGCTCCGGCTCGGGTGAGGTCTTCCTAGGTAAGGACATTGGCCACGAGCGCGACTACTCCGAGGACCTGGCGGGCGTGGTGGACCGTGAGGTCCGACGCTTCATCGAGGCTGCGCACGACGAGGCCTGGCACGCGCTGAACGACAACCGCGACCTGTTGGATTCCCTGGTTTTGGAATTGCTGGAGAAGGAGACGCTGAACGCTGCTCCCCTGGCGGAGATCTTCGCCAACGTCGTCAAGCGTCCGCAGCGTCCGGTGTGGCTTTCCAGCGACGAGCGCAGCGTGCACGAGCGGGGGCCCGTGCAGACCGAGGCCGAGCGCCACGCGATGTCCAACGGACACCGCGTACCGTCCGAGCAGGCCGAGCACCCCGCAGCGCAGGTCGTGGCAGTTCCCGAGGGTGGAAATGTCGACCCCGGCCGAGTTTGAGGGTGTCGACCACGCCCGTATCGAAGCGGCGGTCCGCGAAATACTCATCGCGGTGGGTGAAGACCCGGACCGCGATGGCTTGATCGAAACCCCGGCGCGGGTTAGTCGTGCCTACTCGGAGATGTTCTCCGGATTGCGGCAGTCGCCGGACACCATTTTGGCGACCACCTTCGACGTCGAGCACGAAGAGCTGATCCTGGTGCGGGACATCTCGGTCTACAGCGTGTGTGAACACCATCTGGTGCCCTTCCACGGCGTCGCGCACGTTGGCTACATCCCAGGCTCCGACGGCAAAGTCACGGGTCTGTCCAAACTGGCTCGATTGGTGGACGTTTTCGCGCGACGGCCGCAGGTACAGGAGCGGTTGACGACCCAGATCGCCGACGCGCTGGAGAGCCACCTGCATCCGCGCGGGGTGATCGTCGTCATCGAGGCCGAGCATTTGTGTATGTCGATGCGCGGGGTACGGCGCCCGGGTGCCCGCACGATCACCTCAGCCGTGCGCGGGCAACTGCGTGCTGGAGCCACCCGCGCAGAAGCAATGAGCCTGGCGCTGGCCCGGCGGCCTTAACGCGATGACCTTGATTATGGGGGTGTTGAACGTCACCCCGGATTCTTTCAGCGACGGCGGCCTATGGGGTGACGCCGAAGCGGCTGTTGAGCACGGGGCCGCGCTCGCAGCCCAGGGGGCAGACATCGTGGACGTCGGCGGTGAGTCCACGCGGCCCGGCGCGGCCCGAACCAGCATCGACGAGGAATTGTCGAGGGTGTTGCCCGTCATCGCTGGCCTCACCGAACGCGGGGTCACAACCTCGATCGACACCATGCGAGCCACCGTGGCCCAGGAGTGTGTGGCCGCCGGGGCTGCCATCATCAACGATGTGTCGGGGGGCTTGGCCGAGGCGGACATGGTCTCGGTTGCGGCCTCGACAGGGCGGCCGTTCGTCGCGATGCACTGGCGCGGTCACTCAGACACCATGAACGAGGCAGCAATGTACGACGACGTGGTGGCCGAGGTGGTGGCCCACCTGAGCGCCCGGGTGGCGGACTTGGTCTCACGCGGCGTGGCCGCCGAGCACATCATCGTCGACCCCGGCTTCGGCTTCGCCAAGGACGCGCACCACAACTGGACACTCCTTGCGGGCCTGGACGAGGTGGTCGCCCTCGGGCATCGAGTCCTGGTGGGGGCCTCTCGCAAGCGTTTCCTGGGGGAGTTGCCCGGCATCGAGCCGATCCCGGCGGAGCAGCGCGATGTGGCGACTGCGGCCACGAGTCTGCTGGCCGCTCAAGCCGGGGCCTGGGCGGTACGGGTGCACGATGTCCCCAGTACGGCGCACGCGCTCGGTGTTTTTGACATGGTGCGACGTGGCTGAGGTCATTAGCCTGACCGGAGTCAAGGCCTACGGCTATCACGGCGTTTTGGACTCCGAGCGATGTGAAGGCCAGGACTTCACCGTCGACGTCGAGATGGAGGTCGACACCGCCCCGGCGGCGCAATCGGACGACGTAAGCCAAACGGTCAACTACGCCGAAGTCGCCGCCGGCATCGTGGCCATCATCGAAGGCGAACCGCGCCATCTCATCGAGACAGTCGTGGCGCAGATCGCCGACACGGTGTTGGCTCACTACGAGTTGGTCCAATCCGCAGTCATCACGCTGCACAAGCCGCACGCCCCGGTGGGCGTGCCGTTCAGCGACGTGTCGATTCGTACCCAGCGGCGTCGTGACGTGCCGGTGGTCGTCGCCGTGGGAGCCAACCTCGACCAGGCCGAGGCCACCGTTGCGGGGTCGATCCGCGAGTTGTCCGGCATACCGGGGGTATGGGGCGTGCGCGCCTCGCCGTCGTATCGCACTACGCCGGTGGGCGGGCCCGAGCAAGACGACTACGTCAACGCCGTCGTGCTGGCTCGTACGTCGCTAAGCCCGCACCTGCTCTTGAAGCAGCTGCAGCAGGTCGAGGATCGGTGGGGCCGGACGCGCACGGTGCGCTGGGGGCCTCGCACCCTGGACCTCGACCTGGTGCAATACGGCGATCCCGGTGCGGGCGGCGAGCGGCTGATCAGTGATGGGGTCTTGGACTTGCCACACCCTCGTGCCCATCAACGCGGCTTCGTGCTCGTTCCCTGGCTCGCCGTCGACGACTCCGCTGCGCTCACGGTGGAGGGCACCATCGCGGAGGTGTCGACGCTGGTCGCCAGGCTCGACACCACGGGCGTGACCGAGATCGACGAGCTGCGATGAGGAAGACAACCGACGGCATCACCTTCGTCGCAGCAGTAGTGGGGGTAGCCCTGTCTTTTGCCCTCGCCTGGATCGCCCTCTTCGCGTGGCGTTCCAGCGGGCGCGAATACCCGATGTTGCCGTGGTTTGGGTTGGTTCCGATGGCGCTCTACGCCGTGCTGGTGTTGTACGCCGCGTACAAGGTCCGCCAGTACGTGCGCAGTACATCGGCCAGCATGGCGAGCACCTTCATGCCCACCCCCCAGCAAGCACGCGGCACCCTGGTCGCCGCCCAAGCCGGCGCCCTTGGCGGCGCAATGTTGGTGGGTTTCTACGCAGCCAATGCGGTCGTGCACCTGTCCACGCTCGACGTCGAGTCGGTGCGGGCGATGTTTCTCCGGGCGGTCATCAGCCTGGTCGCCGCAGCCGGGGTCAGCGCGGCGGGGTTCGTGGCGCAATGGATGTGCCGACTGCCCGAGGACGAGCGCGACGATGACTTAGGCCGCCGACCCGACGACGAGGCCTACGGCTAGTCAGCGAAAAAGAGTGAGGTCGGCCCGTACCATCATTTGTCCACATCGCCGACGACGAAGAACGTCGACCCCAGAATGGCCACCATGTCACCGACGACGGTGCCGGGCAGCAACTCCGAGAGCACCTGCACGTTGTTAAACGACGCTGACCTCAATTTTAGTCGCCACGGCACCTTCTCCCCGCGACTGACCAGGTAGTAGCCGTTGAAGCCCAGAGGATTTTCGGAGGCGAAATAGTGCTCGCCCGCCGGGACCTTCAAAACCTTGGGCAGTTTCACGTTGATCGGACCATCGGGAAGATCGCGCAAGACCTGCACACATCGGGTCGCGAGGTCGAGGCTGACGTGGACCTGCTCCAGCAGCACCTCCATGCGCGCTAACGCATCGCCGGCCTCGCGCGTGACCACCTTGCCAGGGCCGCCAGGGGCGAACAGTTCGGCATACGCCAGGTAGGGCTGGTCGCGGCGCAGGTCCATGTCCAGGCCGCTGGCTCGAGCGATGGGACCGCTGACTCCGTAGGCCTTAGCCGTTTCGATGTCGAGCACCCCGACCCCCAACGTGCGGGCCCGCAAGATTTCGTTGCCGACCAGCAACGACTCGAGGTCCGGCAGACGTGAGCGCACGGCAGCGATAGCCGCGTCCACGTGGTCGAGCCAGCCTGGTGGCAGGTCGGCACGCAACCCCCCGACCTGGGCAATCATGTAGTGCATCCGGCCGCCCGAGATCTCCTCCATCACCGCCTGAAGTTCTTCGCGCTCGCGGAAAGCGTAGAAAATCGGGGTGATCGCCCCTAACTCCAGTGGGTAGGACCCGAGGAACATCAGGTGGTTGAGCACCCGGTTGAGCTCGGACAGCAACGTCCTGGCCCACGTGGCGCGCTCCGGCACCTCCATCTCCAGCAGGGCCTCCACCGTGAGGGCAACACCGATCTCGTTGCTGAAGGCGGAGAGCCAGTCGTGCCGGTTCGCCAGCACCATGATCTGGCGGTAGTCGCGGACCTCGAAGAGTTTCTCCGCGCCCCGGTGCATATAACCGATGATCGGCTCGGCCGCCACGATGCGTTCACCGTCGGCGGTGATCTTCAGGCGCAGCACGCCGTGGGTGGCGGGGTGCTGAGGCCCGATGTTGAGCACCATTTCGGTCGTGCTCAGACCGGCCGCCCCCACGCTCACGTCCATCGACCGGCCGCGAGGGGTGGTCACGTTGGTCGGGGCGCTGCTCATCGGATCAACCTAACTGGTGCACCTCGCCAGCACCCACCAGAAACCGCCGAGCCCGCCGGGTTCTCGCAGCACCCGATCTGCGGTGTGCTCGGCCAACGCCGCCAGGTATGCCGAAGGCCGGGTGTGAGCGAGGTCGCGGCTCGGCGTTGCGGGCGGGCCGAGCAGATCACGCAACATCTCGTGCTGTCGATACGTCTGGACGTCCGCGCCCGCCGGGACCAATGAGTCAATAGCGACGTGCGCGGTCAGGTCCATCGAGCCGTCGGGCACCGGTGCCACCGCGCGCCCCGACCGATACCCGGTCAGGGTGCCCGCCGACGGTCGTTGCTGACGCAGGTGTCCGTAGTCCACGGCTAGCACCAGGCCGTCATCGACCCGCGACATCAGATCAGCAAAAGCCCGATCTCGGCTCAACCCCACCTCAGCCACCTCGGTATCGGGATCGACCCAGGTCTGTAACCATTCGAGTTCTGAGCCTTGGATTTTGCCACCCAAGCCCTGCTCGCCGGTGGACGGGGACACCAATACCTCACGCCATACGTCTTTGTTGTTGACGTCGTGGTTGCCGGTGGTGCCGGAGTTGTTCATGATGGTGTCGCGCTGGGCCACCGTCGTGGGCACCACGTCGAGCCACTCGTGGGCCACGATCAGGGTCGACGTCAGGGCGAGCAACTCGGCCGGCAAGGCGGACCCGCCAGGAGAGACAAGCCAGTCGATGCTCTCGGGCAGATCGCTCGGTCGATCGACGATATCCACGCCCACGAACGACAACTCGGGCGCGGCCTGGGCCATCGCTGCCGTGAACGATCCACGACCAGCCGCGAGATCCACGATGGTGCCCAGCCCGTGTCGACGAGCCAGCGTCGTGATCGCGCGAGCCATCACCCCGTCCGCATGAGGTATGCCGGCCACTGAGGTAGCGAAGTGGCCCGCTGGTCCTTCGGGTGTGCGGTAGAACCCGTGCGGGCCGTAGAGCGCATCCTGCCATGCCTGCCGCCACGGCACCGGGGTTGGGGTCATCCGCTCAAGACTGCCAGACGTGATCCCCCTCGACGTGCTCAGGGTCGAGGCGGTGGAGATCGAAGAATCACCTTAGAATCACCGATGTGGATTTGACGTCGGTGATTCAGGTCCTAGGTGGACTCATCCTGTTGGTGGTTGGCGGAGAGTTGCTGGTGCGGGGAGCCTCCGCACTCGCCGTCCGGGCCGGCATTTCACCGCTGGTGGTGGGGTTGACCGTCGTTTCGATCGCCACGTCCGCACCGGAGCTGGCAGTCACCACGGGCGCGGTGTTCTCGGGGGAAAGCGAGTTGGCGATCGGAAATGTGATCGGTAGCAACATCGCCAATATCCTTCTCGTCCTCGGCGTCTCGGCGATCGTGTTGCCGTTGGGCATCCGTCGCCAGTTAGTGCGCATCGACGTGCCCTTCCTCATCGTCTTGGGAATCGTGTTGCTGGTGCTGTCCCTGGACGGCAACATCAGCTTGTTTGATGGCGGTGTGCTGCTGCTGGCGTGGGTCGGCCACACGGCCATGAGCGTATGGCTGTCCAAGCGGGGCAAGATATCGCCCCCCGGTGGCGAAGACGCAGCGGATGAAGACGATGCCAAACCGACGCTGGGTCTGGTCCCTGCGCTGCTGTGCGTGGCCGCCGGCGTGGGCCTTTTGGTCGGTGGAGCGAACCTGCTGGTGACCGGGGCCGTGTCCATCGCCACCGGACTGGGCGTGAGCTCGTTGGTCATTGGCCTCACGGTGGTGGCTATCGGGACCTCGCTGCCGGAGTTGGTGGCCTCCATCATCGCGGTGCGTCAGCGCCAGGGCGATCTTGCGGTCGGCAACGCCATCGGAAGTTGTTTGGCCAACATTGGCCTCGTGCTAGGTGTGCCGTCGGTGATCAGTTCTGGCGGTCTGCCGGTGCCCAGTTCGGTGCTGTCGATTGACCTGCCGCTGATGGTGGCCACCAGCGCGGTCTTGTTGCCGGTGATCTACACCGGGGCACGGATTGGCCGACGCGAAGGCGTCCTGTTCGTCACGCTCTATGTGGCCTATACGACATACCTGGTGTTGAACGCGGCTGGTCACGACGAAACGAGTGGCTTCAGTTTTGTGATGCTCGCGATGGTGTTGCCGCTCATGGCGATCATTTTGTTGATCCTCTCGGTGCGAGAACGGCAGATGCGAAAAGGCGCCAAGCGTAAGGGCCACGCTCTTTCCTAACGCTGCACTGGGTTGTCGGATTCTTGCTAGAGTGACGGCCGAAGGTGAGGCACACTAGGGCACATGATCCTCGATACCAACGCGCGTATGGCCGCAGTCCGCAGCCGCGATGCGCGCTTCGACGGGTTCTTCTACCTCGGGGTCACCAGCACCAAGATCTACTGTCGTCCCAGTTGCCCGGCCCGCGTGCCGAAAGAGTCGAATATGAGGTTCTACCCGAGCGCTGCAGCCGCCCAAGGGGCGGGATTCCGGGCGTGCAAACGGTGCCGACCCGACGCCACCCCCGGATCGCCGCTGTGGCACGAGCGCAGCGATGTAGTGGCCCGCGTCATGCGGCTCATCGGCGACGGTGTCGTCGACCGTGAAGGCGTTGCGGGGGTGGCAGATCGTGTTGGGTACAGCGAGCGGCAGGTCGAACGTTTGGTCCTGGCCGAGTTGGGGGCTGGGCCGTTAGCGTTGGCCCGAGCCCAACGGGCGCAGACGGCGCGAGTGCTGATTGAGACGACCACCTTGGCGATGTCGGAGATTGCGTACGCGGCCGGCTTCGCCAGCATTCGATCCTTCAACGACACCCTCCGTGAGGTTTTTGACGCCACCCCGAGCCATCTACGCGCCACCTCGTCGCGCAGCGGGGTTGCCGACGATCCGCAGCCCACGGCGCTCGCGGCCCACCGGGTCAGTCTGCGTCTACCGTTCCGCGCACCTCTGCACGCGCCGAGCCTGTTCGGCCACCTCGCCGCGACCAGCGTGTCTGGGGTCGAGACGTGGATCGACGGCGGGTTGGCGCGCTCGATCCGTCTCGCTCATGGCCCCGCGCTCATTCATCTGAGCCCGCACCCTGATCATGTGGCCGCGACCCTTTCACTGACCGATATTCGGGACCTGACCGCTGCGATGCAACGGTGCCGGCGGCTCCTCGACCTCGACGCCGATCCTGTCGCCATCGATGAGCATCTAAGCCGTGACTCACTGCTCGCGCCGCTGGTGGCGAGCACCCCTGGGGTGCGAATCCCGGGTGCGATGGACCCAGCCGAGATGGCCATCCGAATCGTGCTCAGCCAGCACATCTCCACCAAGGCCGCCGCGACGTTGACCGCACGGTTGGTGCGCTCACTCGGCGAGCCGTTCGGTGGCGGTGACGGTGACGGTGACGGTGACGGTGACGGTGACGGTGAGGGTGTTGCTGCCCGGTGTGCTGGCGACACCATCGGGTGGCTTTTCCCACCACCTGCCGCCATTGCCGAGGCCGACCCCGACCTCCTGCCGGGTATGCCGCCCACTCGCCTGCGCTCGTTGCGTCTCCTGGCGGGGGCGCTCGCGGACGGCTCGATCGATGTGGGCCCAGCGGCCGACTGGACGCAAGCGCGCAGCCAGCTTCTCGGCATACCGGGGATCGGGCCGTGGACTGCTGAAATGATTGCCCTGCGCGCGATGGGTGACCCCGATGCGTTCCCCGCGACCGACCTCGGGGTGCGCAACACCGCCATCGCGGTGGGTTTGCCCGACACGTCTCGAGAACTCATCGCCCACAGCACGCAATGGCAACCCTGGCGCGGATACGTGACCCAAACGCTGTGGGCAGCTAGTGATCACGCCGCCGCCCGCATGCCCGAACCCACCGCAGGAGCGAAAATCTGATGCAGCGATTCCACTACGACATGAATAGTCCCGTCGGCGTCTTGAGCCTCGTGAGCGACGGGGCGGCGCTGATCGGTCTGTACTTCGTTGAGCACCGGCACGCCCCAGCACGTCACGATCGAGGCGACCAGGTCCACGACGACGACCTCATCGACCACCCGATCTTCACCCGCGCGCGAGACCAACTCACGGAGTACTTTGCGGGCCAGCGCCAGGACTTCGACGTGGCGCTGCGCCCCCAGGGCACGGCCTTTCAGCACCGGGTGTGGGCCGCGCTGACGACCATCGAGTTCGGTCAGACCGCCAGCTACGGACAGATCGCGACGGCTATCGACGTACCGAAGGCTTCGCGCGCCGTCGGAGCAGCCAACGGCCGCAACCCGATCTCCATCATCGTGCCGTGCCACCGCGTGATCGGCAGCAACGGATCGTTGACCGGATACGGCGGAGGTGCCGCCCGCAAGCAAGCGTTGCTGGATATGGAGCGCAGCATCACTGGCGCGTCATTGTTCTGACTTCTCCTTCGTTATCCTCATGAGGTGAACCACCTACCGGCATCGCCCGACGTCGACCTTCCTGAGCAGATGAAGATTCGCCAGGCCAAGCGGGCCCAGTTGCTCGCCGACGGTGGTGAGGCCTACCCGGCGCACGTGCCAGTGACGCATAGCCTCGACGAAGTTCGCCGCAGCTGGGGGCACCTCGTCGCGGAAGAGGTCAGCGAAGCGCAGGTGGGCATTGCCGGACGGGTGGTCTTCATCCGCAACACTGGCAAATTGTGTTTTGCCAGTGTGCAGTCTGGGATGGGCGATCGCTTGCAAGTGATGCTGAGCCTGGCTGTCGTGGGAGAAGAGGCTTTGGCGCGTTGGAAGTCTCTGGTGGATTTGGGTGACCATGTTTTTGTTCATGGTGAGGTCATCAGCAGCCGCCGAGGGGAGTTGTCGGTGATGGCCGACGAGTGGCAGATGGCGAGCAAAGCCCTTCGTCCGCTTCCGGTTTTGCACAAAGAACTGTCGGAGGAGCAACGTGTCCGGCGCAGGTATGTCGATCTGATCGTCCGCGACGAAGCGCGCGAGATGGTCCGCCACCGCGGCGCCGTGACCCGCGCGATTCGCGAGGTGTTGCACGCCCAAGCTTACCTCGAGGTGGAGACCCCGACCCTGCAGGCGATTCACGGGGGGGCCAACGCCCGTCCCTTCCACACGCACTTGAACGCTTTCGACATGCCCATGACCCTGCGCATTGCTCTGGAGTTGTATCTCAAGCGGGCAGTGGTCGGCGGAATCGATCGGGTCTACGAAATGGGCCGCATATTCCGTAACGAAGGTATCGATTCTTCGCATAGCCCAGAGTTCACGATGCTCGAGGTTTACGCCGCTTATGGCGATCAGGTCACCATGGCTGACTTAACCAAGGACATTGTTTTGGCGGCTGCCGACGCCGTGGGCTCCCGCCAGGTTGTTAGTGGCACAGACGCCATCGATCTCGATAGCGAGTGGATGTGGCTGTCTTTCTACGATGGGCTCTCGCGGGCGGTGGGCCGCCCCATCGCCGTCGACACCGACGTGGAGGTGCTGTCGGCGTTGGCTGCTGAGCATGAGGTCAGCGTGCCGGATAATGCTAGCGGGCAGAAAATCGCGATGGAGATCTTCGAGTCATTAGTAGAGCCCGGTCTATTGCAGCCGACCTTTGTGTGCGACTACCCCCAGATTGCGCAACCGTTGGCACGGCCACATCGATCCGAGCCCGGTTTGATTGAAGCCTGGGACCTGATTATTGGTGGGATGGAACGAGCGACTGCCTTTACCGAGTTGATCGATCCGGAGATTCAGCGGGCTCGATTGGTCGAACAATCCATGCTCGCTGCTGGAGGAGATGCAGAAGCAATGTCGGTTGATGAGGACTTTCTACAGGCACTGGAACATGCCGCCCCGCCGATGGGTGGGTTGGGCCTCGGTGTCGATCGGTTGATGATGCTGCTCACTGGGGCTGGGATCCGCGAGACGATCCTCTTCCCATTCGTGAAACCACAGGCCTGACGTGGGGGTATGGGATGCCACGTGGCCGATCGTGGCGGCGCTGCTGCCTTCGATTGGGCTGCTCTACCTCTTTTGGGTGATCATGAAGCACATCCTTGAAGGTGACCGGCGAGAACGTGCGGCGCAGCGTCTTTGGGAAGCCGAGCAGGACGCCTCGTCCAAGCCTATTGAGGGTACTGATGGTCACGACGACAAGAAACGCGGCGCATAGGTGCTGTTTATGTTGGTCTTTCGCATCAATAGTGGTTAATATCACTTTGGTTGCTCGGTCCGTGTCCGAGCGCATACCTTCGACGAAATAAGAGGTTTATTCCATGGCACAGCGAGTGCAAGTGATTCTCGAGGATGACCTCGATGGTGGACAGGCTGCCGAAACAGTGGAGTTCGCCCTTGATGGGGTCAGTTACGAGATTGACCTCAGTGACGGAAACGCCTCGACGTTGCGCAACGACCTGGCGCGTTGGGTTGCTCACGCGCGTCGCTCCGGCGGTCGTCGTCAAACCCGTCGCCGTAACGGTGGCGCAAGCAGTGGAGCCTCCCGTGAGGAGCTTGCTCGTATTCGTGAATGGGGCCGCAACAATGGTTACTCCGTGAGTGACCGTGGCCGCGTTTCACAAGACGTGCAGGACGCCTACGCTGCAGCAAACTGAAGCCTTGAAGCCGTTGACGGAACATCGTTGACGCAAGGCTGCTGACGCAGTGGTGGCTTCTATCGATACTCCCCGGGAGTATCGATAGAAGCCACCAGCATGTATGGGCGGGAAGAGACCCTAGGGGGTTTGGCGGAGTGTGCCGAGTTAGACCTGAGTTGTAGGGGGTGAATAGATTCGGCAGGGTTGCAACTCGTTGACCAGCCGGTTTGCTGGTGGGGGTGTGACTAAGGAGTCCGCTTTTTTGGTGGGTGGCCTGGGCTGGTGGGATCGTTCG